>VAOU01038660.1_pt1 | contig 137562 bp, 167 predicted proteins | sample 3393871 | NCBI WGS metagenome assembly VAOU01 (sample SAMN08290440, study PRJNA428436) | hydrothermal vent metagenome | isolation source: Deep-sea hydrothermal vent chimney | place: Atlantic Ocean: South-mid Altantic Ridge | depth 1820 m m
ACGCACGTAGTGGTGGTGCCGGTAATATACCTGCCGGTATACGCAGGCTCCTGGATGATCTAACCAAGCCAGTGTACAACTGGAAACAGATGCTCCGCCGATATGTAATGTCAACCATAAGCCGTGGCTATTCCTTTGCACGTCCGAACCGCCCACTGTTTAATGCTGGATTTACGATTCCTGGATTCAGGACTCACAACCAGCTACTAGACATTGCAATTGCTGTTGATACTAGTGGTTCCATTGGTGAGAAAGAACTTGCTATATTTGTTAGTGAGATGGACGGCATATTGAAATCATTCCCGAATTACAAAATCAAAGCATGGTGTTTCGACGGTGATGTTATACCCGAAAGCATTACTGAGATTACCAAGCTAAACGGAAAGATGGATGATATTACCAAGTTTGCTAAAAATATTGGTGGTGGTGGCGGAACAGACTTTGCCTGTAACTGGGAGTTCATGCGTGAAATGAAACTTAAACCACGCTTGTTTCTTATGTTCACTGATGGTTATCCGTTTGGTAGCTGGGGCGAACCAATGTATTGTCCTACTATGTTTCTTATCAAGGGTAACCCAACATGCGATTCTCCGTTTGGTATTAGTTTGCATTTTGAGGATGCTTTGTAAGCATGTTTAACTTGTAATGCGAAAGTCGTTTAAGAGGTTCGATAGTGATTATGAAATCCTGTTAAGAAGTCGAATGATTGACCTTCGTATAATTGTCGCACCAGAAGAAGACAATACAACCAAGTGATGTGTTATTTTTGTTTGTCATAATCATTTCTTGCTTTAATAATATCATGATACTTTTTAAATTTCCTATTCATATGGATGGTAGAATTTTCATATATATGTGATAATACATTGGATGACTTATTATACCCATGATAATTAACCTCATATATTTTTCCCTTAGAACGTATGATTCCACTTATTCCAATAGAATTATTGAAATAGTTATTAATTCCAGAAACTATCCCTATGGTTCCACAGAACCCAACAGATAATGGTGGTTTGTATTTAGATTTACAAGAATAAACATATCCATCACCATCCATATAACCTCTAATCATGTGCCTTATTAAATTACCAGGAACTATATCAGGAGTAGGAAATTCGAGAGTGTATGTCTTAATCTGTGTCCCACCTAATTTTTCAAGAGACTTACACATATACTTGCTGCTTATTCTAATGGTATATTTTTTCTTATTTGTTTTTATTTTTTTACCACCGTTTATAATATTACCAACAGTATTTTGTGATACCAATTCTAATGGAGCATCCGATTCCATCACATGTAATACCTTTTCTAAAACATCAGTATCAACACTTGTAAAAAGCAACCTATTAGTAGAAATGTGGTTTGATCCATCTGCGTAGAAATAACCAAGAACATATGCCTTTTCTGGAGTATCAATAACGTCAAAGAATTTATAATTTGCTGTATATTTTCTAGCCGAATGGCTCCTATCTCTAGTTTTTACGTTATTCCTACGCAATAGATACCATATTGCCGCATCGCTACAATTAAATATCTTAGATAAATCTACCGTAGTTTCTCCTAATTTATATCTATCTATAATTTCCGTAGTATTATTTTTTAATTTGTTTGCTTGTGGCATATTATATCCCAAACTGTCGTTTTAGTTCCGCTGCTATTTCGCCACTATGAAAAGGTAAAACACGAAGAACCCTATTCAAATGCTTGCACACGATCCCTCGCTCCTGTGGGTTCCTAATATTTGGTGGTCTTTCTTCTGGATATATGGCTGCATCAAATACCGTTAGTATATGTTGAAACCCATAGTAAAGAAAGCTCGGGTCGGTGCAATGTAGTTTTATATTACCAACCCACAGCAACATCCTGGCACGCTCGGCAAAGTTTAGGTCCGTGTCTTGACCAATCTCATCCCATTCATCAAACATGATACTAACCATATACTGAACGTGGTTCTCTTCGTACTTTGATGAATTAACCATGAACTTCATAACATTTTCATCAAATCCTATGAATCGTATTCCGGTTAATGCATCCGCCCGTACCTTTTGGTTTAAGAAGTTATTATCAATACCAGATGCTATCTCCTTATAGGTTACCTCGTTAAGTGCATACTTGCTCATATCAACGGTAGCGTAAGGCTTCAATAACGAAACCATAGCATCACGATCCTCAAACACTAACTGTTCAGGTTCTACGTCGTGGTTGCCTATATGCCAGAACACACAAGATTCCTTTTTTAAATCATCGAATTTCATAATATACCAGAACGTCTCCTCAACTCATCCATCTCTGCTGATTGCTTTCCTAATTTGGATTTCAATCTATCTACCAGCATTTGCACTTTTGATTTAAGTGCATTAATATACGGTGCTGGATCTTTTTCATCACTGTATCTGCGGTTGTGATCTGGAGCGGTATCATACTTTTGATCCATTAGCGATATAAGTTGTTCACCGAGGCTGATAGCTAGCTCAATATCACCATTGGTGGCTAGTCTCTGCATATTGGCTATGATTTTTGGAACCTCATATGCCGTGAACTTATCTTTCATTTCAAACATGAAGTGTACGTTATTATTCATAATATTCCTGCTCTTCATAAATATTCAGATATTATTTTCATTTTTGATCCGATTAACTTCCTAGAATCAACATACAATGATCTAATACCATTATCCATTTCTATTAGTTCTTCCTTTGTAATTTCCGTATCAAATAAATTAAACGTATGCATATCAATACATTCATCAATATTACCAACGTATTTCCTATCAGTTAATACCTTCCACAGTGCAACACTGTGGTTTCTTTCAAACTCCTCAGCTTTGTCACCAAGCCTTTCTCTCATAGTGGTCATAATATCACTGTTCTTCGTTTAATATCTAGTTTCATTACTTGCCTTCCGATATAGCTATTCTAAATAATTCATCACAGCTATTAGCAGCTTCTAGCAATACATCATCGGAAACTTCACTATAAAATATTTCTTGTATTTTAATCCGTACCTGTAATACGTAGTTTTGACTGGAGAGCCTCTCTGAACCCATCTTCTATCCATCCTGCATCGTCGCCAAGATCATCATGCATAGTAGTCATAATATTTCATCTCTTCCTTACGTTTATGTAATATATGTTATTTCTTCTTCTTTTTCCAGGCATCAATGGCTGAGTTCTCTGGTTCCATAGATACTATCTCTTCACCGGCTCCTATTACATCAATATTATTGTCATCAAGATTAGCAAACCTACCAGAGGCAAGCATAGCATCTGCTGTTTCATCATTTACTTCCTTTTCAACAGTTGTTGAAATGGTCTGTTTTACTACAGCACGCTTTTTAAAATCACCAATTATTCTTCCACCACCAAAAATTGATATGACAAGTAATATAGCCGTGGCTATAAATTCTGGAGTTTCTGCAAATGCCTTCATGACTATTACGAAATATTTTGGATCAACTATACCCCATGCAAAAAAAGCAATAGCGGACACCAGCAACAGTGGTCTACCAGTTCTGTTTATGCCATCCAGTATTCTGTCGTATAATCCACGATACTCTAATATTTCAGTAGTGTTGTCCGGACTCTGAGTAGAATTCTCAGAAGCATTTTTAACAAGATCAAGTAATATTTTGGGATTCATAATTAATCTACCGGTAGTTTGAATGAGTTTGCACGATTGGTCCAACCTCTTAAAAACTTACCTGATGCTGGTCTTCTATCAACTATTCTCTGATAGAATTTCAATCTTTCCTCAACCAGTGCATTAACTGCATAATTTCCCATCTCTGCTACCATAGTTTCAGCTTTTCCTCTCGTTGACGGACCCATAATTCCATCAACTGATATAATACCGAAACCTGCTAGATTTATAAGGCGTTGAAGTAATTTTATGGCATTTTTAGGACCACTGTTTATAGAAATATCAAACATTTGAGGCATTATTAAATCAGGGAGTGTATCTATCCTTGGTTTTACCAAGTAATTTACCTCATATATTTCCCTGGCTATTTCTTCAGTTATATCCTTAACTTCCTGAATAGTAGCAGGTCTCTTCAACCATTTAGAGTATGTGCCAATGGTAATGCCCCGGTTGGTCGCGCGTCCGGGGTCATTTTTATCGTTAACGTATCCGCCCTCTTTTTTAAGGATATCGTCGATCATTTCATCTATTCTTTTTCTTTCTAAACTCATGCTTAACCCCATCATATGCAAATATTTACCTTGTTTTTGCATATGGGTGTTGACAGATTAAATAACATCATGTATATTCCGTGAACATCCCGAGTATCAAGGACGGATGAATACGGGCAAAGCCCTCAATTCGTAACTTAATTATTTCTCTAAAGGAGAAACACAAATGAAGAAAATCTTTACATTAATCATTGCTCTGGCATTTACAGGTGTGGTTAACGCCGACATGTACGGACCAGAAGCAAGTTCCAACTCCGCATCTGCCACATCTGCCAGCACATCTGCATATGGTGGCGGTTTATCTGTTGGTAACACGTCTCCGGGATATTCATATCAGGCATCTAGTGCTGGTGCATCCAATACTACCACAGCGGGTGCTGGTGTTCATGGTAACGGCAGCCATAGCTTGAATGTTGAAGCAACGGTGTCTTCTAGCGGTGATTCATATTCATATTCCAGTGGTGTTCAGAGCGGGGCTGCAATTGGTGGGACATCCGGGCTTTCGTATCAATATGGCATTGGTTCAGCTAGTGCGACCGGTGAAGCATATGATGAAGATTACCATTATAATGAGCTAGGGTATGGTTATGGTGATGCCTCGGCCAATTCATTTGCTGTGCAGGGGTCTCTGACTGCTACCAGTAATGTTGGTACTGGTGGTGCTGGTGCGGTAGCAAACGGCAACGCCGAATCTACAAACACCGCCAATCTACACATTGATGCACATCGCCATTCGGTGACAGTCGATCAGTCCAGCGATTCTCTGGCAACTGGTGGTGGTGGTGCTGGCACAGCAACTGTTGGTGGTGGTTCAGCATTCGGTATCGGTGGTGGATTCGCCGTTGGTGATGCCTCCACGGAAGCCTACACAGAAACTGTTGATTATAACAGCTATTACAGCTATTACTAATCTGAAACCGACGAAAACACGGGGCAGGGAATGATTCCTGCCCCACTTTTCAAACAACACAAAGGTAATATGAAATGAAAATTGTAACTACAATCACAGCCATCATTGCTCTTATGATCTCAGCTACAGCTTTTTCCTCCTCAACCGGTGGCACTTCAACCTCCACCAGTTCTTCCGGATCGCAAGCAGAAGCAGGCGCAGCCAATGGTACTAACTACCAGGGCAACACTACTATCAATCAGACCTCTACCGGCGTCAAGCAGCACAAATGGGTTCCTGATGCATCCTCACCCGGTCTGACCACTACGCTTACTGAAACCTGTATGGGTTCTTCATCCGGTGGTTTCTCTATCTCCGGACTGGGTCTGTCCGGTGGTACTACATGGACCGACGAAGCCTGTGTACGTCGCCTGGATGCTCGTGAGCTTGGCTCGCAGGGTGCTAAGGCAGCAAGCCTAGAACTGTTGTGTTCCAATCCCGATAACCGTGCAGCTATTCTGCGTGCTCACAAGCAGTTCGACAAGACGTTTGTTTGCTATGCTGATAGTCCGAAGGGGATAGCAGAGGCGGCGGCACTAGAATCTTCACGTGCGGCTGCAACACGTGCTCAAGCGGGTGACTACAAGTGGGATGGTAAATGGTAGAATGAATAACCAGTAAGCCATCCATTGGTAATGGGGGAATCACTTGTTGATTCCCCCTTTTTCGTGTATACTTAGACAATGTTAAAATATATATCTTTGTCAATTGCAATGCTCACGTTGGTTGGTTGTTCATCAGCGCCGGTACTTAATGATGGATACGCAATTGCGGGCAAGAACAAAAAAGTATCAATACAGGCAAGGCATACATCACCATTTCAAAAATACACAGGTGTGTGGGTTGACGTGTGGCATATCCGCATAGTAAATAACGACAGAAGCAAGGATTGGTGTGTTGGTGTAGAATGGCGTGCGCTTGATTACACAATCAACGTGGCCAACAACTGGTTTTATGTACCAGCGGAAAGTCGGGTAGATATAGGTTCAGTGGTTCAACGTACCTGGGATTTCGGTGGTGGACCAATGACATTTGACACTGCCGGTTTCGCCGTATATAAAGTTCTATTACGTAAACCTAACAATGGTCAATGCTATGAATGATTTGACACTAAAAGAATTTTCAATGGGTGCTGGCAGCTACCTCTTCCTTTTACTGATAATGTGGCTCGGTACTACCGACGTAGGCACACTCACAACAGTGTTTGTAAGTATTGGTCTTGGTTTGATATTTAGTATTACGGTGTTTCATATCATCACCGTAATCAATATGCTGTATTACATCGCTCGCACCGTGGAACACCACGCGTATGTTATTTATCCCAAGAGTCACATGGAGTTACCAGAAGTGTGTGTGGACATGTACAGTACAAGATACGACAAGTGAGTGTTGAATAACATGTGGTTAGGTTATATATTATAATAGTACGTAAATAATAGGTGAACTAATGAAACAACTATTACTAGCCATATTGCTGTTACTAACATTCAGTGTACACGCCCTTACCGTAGAAGATGAAATATCTATGCTGGAAGCCGCAAGAGATTACCAAATTGATGTTATATCAACCATTGGTTATTCAACCGACGATCATATAATTCTAAAGCGCATCGAAGGACGAAGGACGACCGAAGGGAGTTAGCACTTGTTCTCGAAGAGAACGAAGTGACCGAGGAGCGCCAGCGCACTCAAATGGCTGAAGCGCGCCAATAATTTAGTTCTGTACCCCCGGTGACTAGCCCTTGAAAAACATAAATAAAAGACATAGATTAATAACATATGATATCAATTATTCATAAATTATATCCAACCGAAAAGCAAAAAGCATATCTGAATGACTGCTTGTTTTCTGCTGTGGGTATCGAAAATTGGTGCATAACTCAGATCAAAAAAGAGCACGAATATGGTTTTCCACTGGCGCGTATGAAGCCGTTGCAAATTCGTTCAATTCTTTCAAAGAAAATCGAAGGCCATTCGAAGAAATCGGGGTTACCAAGTAAGTTATTGAATGATTGCATCGCTGCCGTTTGCGAAAGTTTTAAAAGACATAAGAATATTCATAAATTAGGTTTCAAATCAATTAGAAAAAAGAAATCTTTTTATTTCAATGGCGATATTAAAATTTCAAAAGAAGGCCGACTGAAACTTCCAAATATCAAAACGACGTTCAAAATGTCTGAGATGAATAAATTTCAAGGCCAACTTAAAAAAGTAACTTTGATAAGAAAATTCAATGGCTGGTGCGCCTGCTGTGTGTATGACGAATCAAGAAAGCCTATAGAAATAACCGATTCTAAAGAGGCCGGTATAGATCCAGGCCTCAAAACTTCCATGACATTTTCAGATGGAACAGAAATTCAGTTTCCTAAGTTTTATCAAAAAAGCCAGCAGTTGCAGGCAAAACTACAACGCAAATCAAAGAACAGTAAAAAGGTGAAGCGTCTACAGGCCCAAACGGCCAATAAAAGAAAAGATCACCACCATAAATTAAGTACAACTATTGCAAAAGAATATCAGAAAATCTATTGGAGCAACGACAGCTTCAAAGGTTTAATTCAAATGTTTGGAAAGTCCTATGCCAATCTGGCATTAGGAAAATTCCGTGACTTATTAACGAACAAATTAGCGTCAAGAATTGATGGATTTGGTGAACTAATTAAAGTCAGTAACAGAAAATCCACCCTGACCTGCTCTGCCTGCCTGTCTTTGACAGGACCGACAGGCTGGAGTGGGCTTGGAGTAAGAAATTGGGTGTGTAGTAGCTGTGGTGCTGCGCATGATCGCGACGTAAACGCCGCGATCAACACACTAATTTCCGGGCAAGGTCTGTCCGCCGTTAAAGGGAATCAGGTAAATCGTAATTTTACCGGAACGGATGCCGATTTATCGGTATCAAGAGTTCCGGTTGCGTGCTGAACTCCGGTACGAGAACCTACGGCAACGTAATTCCTTTATAGATGCAAGGGTGGCAGACAACGAAACCAGATATCTCCTGGTTAATAAGTCAGAATACTACTTACGGGTGTTTGATGGTGGTGTTGAGGAAGTTAGAGAGAATGTGGTTGTTGGCCAGCCCGGCAGACAAACGCCCGAATTCTCCGATGTACTCAAATACATAGTAGTAAATCCATATTGGAATGTTCCACCTGGATTGGCTAGAAAAAATATAGTTCCAAAGCTAAACAGAATACGCAACGCTTATGATATAGAACGCATGTACAAATCAATAACTGATGGAGGATACCGTTTCTTTAGTTTTTCAGGGCACGAGGAATTAGACCCCCATGATATTGATTTCTCATCATTCACAAGAAGTTCGCGAATACCATTTATGATACGCCAGGAGCCAGGAGTTCATAATTCTCTTGGGTCTATAAAATTCATATTCCCAAACAAATACAACGTGTATATACATGACACTCCGCACAAAGAGCTGTTTAATCGCAAGCGTAGAAACTTTAGTTCAGGGTGTGTGCGTATGCAGAATCCAATAAAACTGGCAGCATATTTATTAGATGTAACAAATTCTGATATAATGGACATTATTAATACCAACGGAAATGACGACCGATGGATTAAGGTTCCTAATCCACTACCAATACATATTGTGGACTGGGATATTGTAGTCACAGAACATGGGGTTATTTTGAAATAATGAAATTCGATACTCTAAGTGATGCGCACATAGAGCACCACGCACCACACATTAACCTCCCCGAATACAAAGAGGGTGATCCATACTTGTATCCGTGGAATAAGGAAAAGCAAAGCGATATTCTAATCCTCGGTGGTGATTGTTCCAATAGTGTGAAAACCACAGAGACTGTGGTATTTGAGGCTGCGCAGTACTATGATCACGTCATATTCTTAGATGGTAATCATGAGCACTGGTGTGGTAAATCTGACCCAACCAAGTACAATATACACAATAACATGTCTGCATTAAGACGATTTGCAAAGAAGAACAATAATATAACCTACATGGATAGTGAAACAAATTTCAGTAATGATGGTGTTATGTTCATCGGCGCATGCGGGTGGTATGACTTCAAAATGATTGAGGGGTATACTTTCACACAGCAGGTTGAATATTGGAAGAAGTCATATCCTGATTATGCAGAATCTGCGTTTGGTCCTAATACTATGCCCTGGGAGCTTGCTTACACGCAGGCATCCAACATGGCTAGACAAGTACTAAATGCTCAAGACGACAACGGCATAAAAGAGATAGTCATTTCTACCCATATGATACCACATGAAAGCGGTCTAGTTAACAACACTCACCCATTTTACCACATGAATGGAGCATTCGGTAACTCTTTGCTGCGTTGGGTGTGGGAAGCTGATCGTAAACATAAAATCAAAGTGTGGACGTTTGGTCATACTCACTTTACATATGATTTCGTTGAGCACGGAATACGTTTCGTGTGCAACCCACGTGGTTATGGTAGCGAACGCTGGAAAAACAACCAACGCCATATATTGCAGGTAGACAGTGAATTGTGTTGTGGATCTGCATTCGGTGATGTCTTGTGATATTTGATTAGGAACGATTATTGAAACATATAGAATATAAGAATTTTATAATAGTAGATTACGAAACCGGATGTAAATTCGGAGTCAGAAATAACGTACAACCCCGAAATTTTGTATACTTTGGGTCATTTGATAGTGAATATCAGGCAAAAGTACTCATAGACATGCTTTATTACATAATGATGGACTATTGTGATGTGGCAGAACCAATAATTCCTTGACATAGCTTTGTATTCCTGTATAATTAGGATATTAATTAGGAGACAATCACCATGAAAAACTTCATCACTCGGTTTAAATCCGCCTACTCGCTGTATAACATCAAAAACATGTATGCGCAGTACCCCCGCACGACTGTGGCTTTACTTACCGGTGATGCCGTGTTGGTCGTGGTTGCGCTGGTTTTGCTTGGCTGGTGTGTGAAGGTACTCTTCAATGTTTAACTCAACATCACTGCTTGGCTATCTTAATGCAAAACACCCGAAAGCTTTCAAATCATGGGATGGTTTTCAAAGCACAGTTATTGCTAGTAACCGTAAGAATGTAAAGCCTTCAATCCTTGTCGGTTTGTACAACAAACCCACACAGGAGAAATCAGTAAACCTTAGCTGTTCGTTTCTGGTTGATGTAGACTCTGGTAATATACGCATTGGTGGTGAAGCGCTGATTGATCAAGAACAGAAAAAGATTTTCCCAGAGGTTTGTTATGAAAAATTATAAGTAAGTTCCATTCCGGGTAGATTACTGTTATGCCTAAATATTAACATATCTACCGGAAACTAATTATGAAAGCTATTGATCTTCTAAAAATCATCGAGAATTCAAAAAGCAAGTCCGTCCGGGGCGAGCTTGGAAAACAAACCTACCAAAACGACCATTCACCAACTAATCACGTTAAAGGTAAAAAACTGAAGCAGGTAACTGCCGCAACTGGTGGTGAAAAGTGCGATAAGAAGCCCAGAGCAGACGTAGGATCTCCTAAAAAACGCGAGAGGCGTAGTATGGAGGGTCCAGGTACAAAAGCCCGCAGAATGAATGAGGCGCTGGGCGCTGAACAGATAGCAGGACTATTGCAGGGATCTGGACGTGACCCAGCAACAGGAAATATGGTTATTGTGGTCAAAGATGTTAATCGTGATAATCGCCCCATTAAAGTACCCATGACTGATCGTCGTGTTTATCAGAGATTACTTGCCGCCATTAAAAGCGGGGATGATAATCAAGCAAACCGTGCGTATAATCAATTAATCAACAGCCCAAGTGCAGAATTTTCCGGTAGTTCATATTCTGGGAAAGATGAGGGAGCTATGCAGCGTGGTGCGGGACAGGGTGGTGCCAATAGTGGCGCTCCAATGAGCAACGCACAAATTGATGCTGCTGCTAATAAATACACATTAGCAAATAGTGTCGGTAATGAAGAAAAGCGAGTCCGCGAAAGTGGTGCTATGCGCGACGACTCCATGGGTAAAGAGAAAGCAGCAACCGGTGGACCAGTTTCTAAATCAGGATCTGTTAAGTCTCCAGGATTCGACAAGAAACCAACTGCTGATATTGGTAAAGTAAAGAAGAAAGAGAAACGCAGCATGGATGCCAATAATGTCCAGGTTAAAGACACCAACGGTGGCGAGAATGAACACAAGTCAATGAAGATGCACGAAGGTGTTGCTGATCTTTCCGAATGGCTTGGAACAGATTTAAACCTTATGGAAAACGAACTGGATGAGCCAGAGAGTGAATGTGAAGAAGGAAAAGATAATGATATAATGAAACCCGATTTCATGGATAGGAAAACAAAAATGCAAGGTGATAGACATGCTAACGTATCTCCGAAAGTAAAACGAGGAAGATCGTCAACTAGAACTCCCCCAGGACGTGGTTACCGACGAGTTGGTGAGTCAAAAAAAAAATAACTAAAAGCATTGACACCATGGGTGTGCTGCGCGGCTATCTTGAAGCCGCTCTTTGGACCGATAGTGACGAAATCGGGGGCAGGTCATTTGGTGATTTTTCCGGAGAGGCATTAACACAAGCAAAGAATGATGTTAAACGCTTCGTGAATATGACGGGTGATAGTATTAAAGGACTTGAGAGCGAGCAAGTAGGCCATGACCTGTGGTTAACAAGAAATGGACACGGTTCCGGATTCTGGGATAGGGATCTTGGTGAAATCGGCGACGAGTTAACCGGCATTAGTGAAAAATTAGGAAATACGGACCTATATGTGGGTGATGACGGTAAGCTATATTTCGGTTAACCATAAACTATACCAAAGTATCTGGGAACTGTTTAGCCAACGCTGGTGTTGCTACTGATGCTAATAACTTAGCACTAGTTTTAGTTTTAGTCATATTAACAAGACCATTAGCAGTACCAACAGCATTAGATATTGATGGTGCTCCTTCACAGGCAGCACCACCGGGTGCAAGAACAGAGCATGTTGCACCATTCATTGCACCTAATTCACCACCAACGATCTCAGACATACCGCTAGATAATCCACCAACAGCACCAGTTGCTATTCCAAGGTCAGTAATATCTGATAACTGATCTACCGTTGGCAATGTTGGGAGGGCTGGCACATCCACTATACCATCCAATTGACTGGTTGGATCTACTGATATACCAGAAGCAATACCGGATATTTGAGAAGACACGCCACCAGCTAATTTATTAATAACACCAGAATATTTTTTCATATTACCAGCCAGCAATTTCCCAACACCACCAAATGCTAAAGCCGCTATAGAAGCACCGAAACTTTTTAGAATCTTAGATGCGTCCGGTATACCCGGAACACTAACACCGGTGAGATTTTTTATATCAGGTATTCCGGTGATATTAGTAGGTGATATATTAAATTTGGGTATGGTTGGCAGATTAAGACCTCCAAAATTCGGTATTGGGAGTTTATCTGGTCCAAGAACGTATGAGGGTATTTTAGCAGGAAAACTGGATGGTAATGCTCCTAATATATCAGATGTTAATCTTTTTGGCATGCCTATTACATCATTTACCACCGCACCAACCGCTGCAATGTTCTGGGTCATGACATTTGAATGATCAGTAAATCTCCCGACTTGAGACAATGCACCCGACACAGTATTCTTAAAATTAAGCATACCATTAAGTCCATTAAGTAGATTTGTTTTGTATGTTGGTGTCATTCCTACCGCCGTATCGCGAACGTGATCTCTAACCCTGCGTATTTCTGCATCGGTAGCACTGAAACTCCTTAATGCAGAATTTAAGTTTGCAGTTGACTTATTGAGGTCACCGCATAATTTATTTTCAACGGCGTTATTAGTCAGTACTAGTGCTGTTATGTTTGTGGTCTGTTGATCATATATGGGCTGAGGTAATGCGTCGCCCGATTCTGGTAGATCTGCAATAGCCATGTTACGGACCTATAAATACATCCGAGGAACCAAGGACTCTAACATCACCGCATGAATCACTATCACCCTCAGCAACAACCGGTAACCCGTTAATAAATACATTTGATTTTGGAATAGTAACAGCAACACAGTGTTTCTTCTTTGTAGGACATGGTGGATGAGGAGCAACCAATGCAGGACCAGCAGCTACTAATCTAAGATTGGCGAACACATTGGTATTGTTTGGGAAAGTGATTGATCCACCCTTGCTATTAAAGTCACCCATTCTTTGAATTAGTCTTGGCATAGTATTATTTACCGCTTCTAGGTATCCCGGTGTATCAAAAGGATTTTAGTATCCATGCGCTCAGCGCGTTTTGTTGGTATCAATTTATATAGAGCAACTATCCTATCAGTTCCGTAGTTAACCATATCATTAGGAGACCCATAATATGAATACCCACCCCGGTTGTAACACGCGTAATTCAAGAAATTAGATATATCTTTCTGTACCCCATCTGTTATTGAAAAACACAGCACCAATTCGTGCAAAAACAACTCACGAATCTTAAGCTTGCGAAATAAAGATCTGTCCAGCGAATTGTATATATCATAGGCAATAAATTCAAACTCGAAACCGATTTTGAATTTATTGTTTTCCAAAAGTTGTTTCTTAGTATATTTCAATTAATCACCGAGTTCTGAATTCCAATACAAATAATCCATCCATGTCTCATGAAGATACCTTGGTGGATATTTTTTACCCCGCTCGATAAGTTCGTGGTACGTTGGTGCTGTAGGATTTCTCCTTAGATGAAGACCAGCCTCTTTAGGTGTTCGGCATGCCTTGTATTGGTTAACAATCGTGGTGGCCGTAACAATGTTATCCCAGGTAGTCTTACCACCTTGTCCTTCTGGTACAACATGGTCGAAGGACAGATCTTCAGGTCTGCACTTTTCGCCGGTGTATTGGCAAGTGAAATCGTCCCGTAAAAACACATTGAATTTGTTGAACGCTGCTTGCTTGGGTGGTTTAAGATATTCCTTATGCGCAACTACAGATGGTAATTTTATATCACGATGCGCAGTGTGAACCACAACATCATCGTATTCCTCAAGAACTTGAATTCTTTCTATACCGGTGGTTTCACCCTTCACGATGAGAAACATAATATCCTTCCAAGTCATAAGAGACAATGGATAATAGCGAAGAGGTCGGAAGTCTGCATTTAGCTCAAGTATCTTGTACCTATCAAGGTTCTTCTCACCGGTGCTCTTCGTATAACCTAGTTGAGCAGCTTTAAGTTCATTTGGTATTGATGTCATATTATTTACCAGGTGGTTCTATACCAAAGTGTTCACACATCATCTGTATGCAATTGTGTGCTTGTCCCCTGGCATCATCCAAAGCCTCGTGCGTGTGTCGTAAGTTCTTGTCAAACCAATGCTTGGGCATACTTCGTTTGGTACATTGACGATATGGTGTGTTCTCAGAAGCCATCATAAATGTTTTCATGGACACAGCCGAGAATCCAAATGGGCAGTGTCCTAGAAAATTATGATAGTACCAGTATATCCACATGAAATCGATGAACCCAGGATATTCTACAAAAATTGGTCGTCGCTTGCCTCGTAGACCATTTATGTGCTTGTCATATTGAATCATGGCGTCACGTGGTTCCTGTTGATCCACTAGTGCGGCGGCGTGCGCTTTAGGATTTCTATCCCAAAAATTTTTATTTTTAGGATGCATAGTTGATCCTGGTAGAGATTTTATGTTCACCTCGAACTCTCCAATAACGCCATCACGCAATGTAAACGCAACCGACCCAAATGACATCAACGAATGTTGTGGTGGTATTGGTCCGGCGAATTCTCCATCTACACAGAAGAACAAATCATCCATAATGACGCTTTTATATTTGCTTAGATTATCCATAATTACAATATAATATATATGTTGAAATAATGCAATAGCTGTACACTATTTTCAGATTTCCATTAATAGTGTACTTAATTTATCATATGCTTGCATATATCGCACAACCAACCATTCCGCTGTGCTGATTTATATGCACCATTCGAATTATTTATAAATTCAATCTTGGCTTTATATTTTAATGCCTCGGTCATGCATTTATTTTTATTCCACTTAATGGTATTACCACCTAGCGATCCAGCCTTGGCAATATTCAATATTTCATACCCAAGCGATTCAAAATAATATATTATATCATCTTCCTCGCGCCCAACCATATCGCTGGCATAAAATCCATCAAATATTATAAATTCAGGATCTTCAATGCTTAATGCATATTCGATATTGTCATTTATATGCTGATTTTTACGTTTGATAATACCAAGATGTTCCTTCAATCTCCGCATTGGATCAACTGATAACCCAATATATACAGAATTTTCCAAATTAAAAAATAATGCATATATCGCACGTTTTTTAATATTACCGCATACGTTCATATGCGAACACACTTCATCCAACCAGATATTTTTCCAGGATGAAGTATATGCACCGTTGGACAATTTTGAAAATTCACTCCGGGTGTTATATTTTAATGCCTCAACGATACAACTTTCATAATTCCAACGCACATTAATTTCTGGCATATGCTGACATATATCGTGTAACCATTTATTTCTACGTGCGGCACGATATGCGCTAGATGAATTGCCTGAAAAATCACCCCTGGTTGAATACTTAAGTGCTTCAGCCGCACAATTTTCCTTGATATTCCAATATCCCCTAGGTTTTAAGATTTCAGGCATATGCTGACATATATCGTGTACCCATTTATTCCTTTTTGAAGCTTGATATGCACTCGGTGAATTATTTACAAATTCAGACCTACTATTATATTTCAAAGCTATCGACGCACATTTGTTTTTTGTATAATACCCACGTGGCTTGCGTTGTTTTGTCATGAAATTGTATAAATAATTGTTAAAGCGTGTTAAGCCTTGGCGTTAAAGTTTCCACCAGGAACACTAGAATCACCCTTAGATGTTTCTTGCTTATACTTATCCAGCTTTCTTACCCTATCTTGCAGGACCGGAATTAATCGGCGTTTGAGGTCTGTTGAACCAACTGCATTGATTAGCTGTCCAATTTTTCTCAGGAACATTGCTTCATCCTTAACTAGGGTATCTATTTGGTCTTGTTTACCCAGTGTAAAGGTATCACCGGCTTCATTTATACCGGCTAATTGTTTAATGCGTTTAATGTCATCCATGACAGTTATTTACCAGAATACTGATCAATCTCCGTCGGTGTGCCACACATATGCAGACCACAGGACAATGAGAAATGGTATTAGTTCCCAACTGTCAGGAATTATAACGGTTATGGACATCCACAGGACAAACCACCACATACGCATATTTGCACGGAATGAAAAATTACCTGCATTGTTTTTCTTTCCTGTACTATCAGCAAGCCAATCACCAAAGGTAAACCACCACTTTAATTTGGCTATTGCTTTTATCCAGTCCACCATTGCGGTGGATAGATTAAGTCTATGATATTTATTCATCAAGTTGAGCTACCTCGACAACCAACCCGACTTCATCTCCGAATAGCTCATCCATAGCCGCTGTAAGCGTTTCAATATGCTCTTTAGTTAATACGGCGTGAGCATCATCACTATTTCGTACCAATCTACTGAATGATACATTCATACTTTGAGAAATTATCTTTGCCATTTCGTGCTCCAAATTAATAGTATTAGTAATATATCTACATTTGTCGTGTTTGTCAAATACCACTTGACAACAAAATAATATGCAGTTATACTACAAAAATGCTAATAGATGATATGAAACGCGAGCTGCTTAATCACCTTCAAAATATTGGTAAATGGCGCAGTTCTCAACTCATAGTAATGAAGTATGATTACAACGACATACACATGGCAGAGCAGGCGCTAATAGAGCTTAGCCATGCTGGTGTAATATCGTGTAGAGAGAAACCATATGGTCTTATTATGGTTACTGAATACATTTACACACCACCCACACCACCACGGCTTAAGGTAGTAAAATGACTGGCGAAAAAATTAAAGCAGATATAACCGCCGAAGCAACCGATTACATCCTGGATCAATATGGCGATGTAGCTATGAAGGAACCAACAGAACACCGTTTCCAGGAACTACTATTGAAGTTTGAGACCGGTAAGCGGATGTTCCTTAATAATGACGAGGTACTGGCCGTTAAACGCAATCTGCGCTGGGTGTGGAAGGGCATAGCACCGAATTGGTTATGCCCACCTGATAATATCAGGGTAAACATGGACAATTCAACAACTGGATGGAAGGACAAAAAATGACAGACAAAACAAAGGGTCTGGTGGTATCACTGGACCAAGACATAGAGATAGACGGCATAGAACCGCTTATATATGCCATACGCCACCTCAAGCATGTTGCGGGCGTTACACGTGTGGTAGCCGACACCACCGACTGGATGGCAAGGACCAGGATCAGAAGCGAATTAGCAAAAGATTTTGGCGATCTTTATGAGAAAATCCTGAAAAACTGTTGACTATTTGATAAATAGGTGGTACCTTTAAATAAAGGGCTCCGAAATTAAGGTGGGATGGTCCCACGGTAGGCTGTAAACCTACTCCCATGTGGCGTGCAGTTCGATTCTAGCCGGAGCCCACCAACTATCAACCCTCGGACCTCCGGGGGTTTTCATTTGACTTATCCGCAAACCAACGTAATATTATCAATAATCAAACCAAACAAATAAAGGTATAGGAATGCAAGACACTATAGTAGTACCACCAAATCCACATCAGGTGGTTAGGTGGTTGATGGATTCGCCCGGAAGGAAAAATAAAGAACAAATTATTAGGGATGCATGGGAAAGCCAGTGTTTTGAGTTCTTCATGGGTGCCAGACTAGTATATGACAAGATGGTAACCTTCGGTGTAAAGAAGGTTCCAACGTATGAAGATGTTGTCGGTGATATTAATATAGAAGGGAACCTACTATGGCAAGAGTTCTATCAGACAGCAGACAAATTAAGAAAGAGAGAGCTATCAGGAGTGCTAGCCACAACCAACATCAGTGATATAATCAAAGAAAGTACAAAAGAACAATGGAACGATTGGTATCGCTTGGTTCTTATGAAAACACTCAAGTGCGGAATAACTGAAAAGACCATAAATGGTGTTCTCAAGGAATATGGAAAAGATGCAGAGCCATTTATAATACCCACATTCACATGCCAACTGGCGGTTGATTCTAAAAAGCACCCTAAAAAGATGACGGGTGAAAAGTTTCTGGATGTTAAGCTAGATGGTGTCCGTATACTTGCAGTATGCGATGTTGAGACGCAATTGGTAACTTTATACACCAGGAACGGTCACATTAATTCTAATTTCCAGAATATAGAACGCCGATTAACCGACGCTCTACCACATATGACAGAAAGCGTTGTTGTAGATGGTGAAATGGTAAGCTGCAACTTCAATGCACTTATGACTCAGATCAATAGAAAGAGTGATGTGGACACGTCTGATGCACACTATGCAACATTCGATATAATACCACTTGCTGACTTTCTAACAGGTAGGTGTGAGATTAAGCAACGGGATAGGGAAGAAAGTATTAAGAAGTTCTGCAAGGATCACAACAACGAATTGGATGAATTCATATACCATGTGCCTAAAATAAAAGTAGACCTCAGCACGGACGATGGGCAACATATCATGGCCGAGTTCAATAAAAATGCACTCTTTGCCGGGTATGAGGGCATCATGATAAAAGATCCAGATGCACCTTATATTTGCAAAAAGTCATTCTTGTGGATGAAGCTTAAGCCTACAATTACAGTTGACCTAATAGTTACTGCTGTTGAGATAGGAGATCCAAACAAAGAATTTGCGCACACACTTGGTGCGTTGGTTTGTGAGGGCACAGACGGTGGTGGGTTTATCAAAGTTAACTGCGGTGGTGGATTCAGTGTAAAACAGCGTGATGAGTTCTGGGCTGCCAGAGAATCTATCCCAGGGCATATGGTTGAAATAAGAGCAGATGCAATTACTATAGATAAGGATGGAAACTATTCACTCCGCTTCCCACGTTTTGTTAGATGGCGTGATATAGAACCAGGAGCAAAATTCTGATGAATAGTACATATGCACGAGTGGCCGATGTATTAAATGAATTTGATGTCGAACAATTGAAAAAAATATATGTATTACTATTTGATGTGTGGTGTTGGGATAATAATAACGAAAGCTTGAAAGAGATAATAGACGTACTTCAACAAATAATAGAATCTCCAGAGAGCATAGGAATAGCAACCCCGCCAGAAAGCAGCTTAACACATTATTCACACGGCATATCAAATGAATTGTTCAAATTCAATTATGGATCATTAAGCCTTGGTAGCGAGTTACAATTTGCACTAAGGATGTACCTGGAAGAAAATCTACTGTCTAATTCTAATGGTGGAATTACTGGAGTATCTATAGAAAACCAATTAATGAATTTTATTGGGAATCAAATACTTAGCAATCCGCAAATAACAGGAATGGAAGCTGAAATACAGAAATTACGCTTAGAATTGAATATTCTAAAACTTAAGGTTGACTCCCAGGAATAATTCAAGTATACTTATTTACGTTGGTAAGTAGGACGTTGTTAGATCAACGCAAGGACGTGCTGCGGCAGGCAGAAAACATGTCGAAGACCACTGGACCTCATACCTTCACCTTGTCACTACTGGTGAACTATTTATCAACAAGTATTTTAAAATAGCTTGACACCTACACGAATACAGTGTAAGCTATTAACAAATGACGAGAGTTGAGAGATAAAGGCTTAAAGGTTTTGCCCCTTCCCCTGACGGGTTCTCTCCCCGAAGCGTTCTCTCCCGCTTCGTGAATCTCTCTCAAGCTATAACCGTCAGGGGCTTTTTATTTAGGTACACGATTGTTATTACTAAATAGTCGGGTATCAATAAGTTTACCGGAGACAGCAATACAGTACGATAACTGGCGACGTTTCGAACACGTCATAGAATGAACCAGCATTGTGCTGGGGGGCTGCCAGAATGAAGAATCCGGAGTTAAGTGGCCGGTGATACTGTATAAGTTTAACGACTATTGCCCGCTGTCTCCTTTTAATGCCGTGCTTGGGTAGCTCCCAGGTGTTACAAAATATCCCGTGCGGGAATATTTTGGTAAAATTATACGCAATAGCATATAATTTTTACCGTTCGGTACAATTAGCCAGTTGATTCACTCGCTGAATCTATGAGGTGGTAGCACTCCCCGCTGGCTAGGTTTTATTCAACTTTCAATTTGGTGGTAATATCATGTTACAATATAAACTAGCACAAGAATCACTCGATGAAATATATGATGGTAATCCAGATAATGACAAACACCTTGATATAGTCCGTGAGCAAGTTAAATCACTTAATGCGTATGCCTCAGCTATGGAAAACTATATCAGCGTGCTTACCGAACAACTAAATATGGAACGCCAGAGTTAACCCACAGCCGCGATATACCTATATTAATTTTTATTTTGGAGAAATGAATGAGGCTTGAAAGCAACTTCGACTCAAGTATTGGTAGCTGTGGATGACCTGGTTCTTCTTCGTATCACCCAACGTTGGTGATGAAGATAAGGAACTCCTCTTTGGACCAAACGACGGTACCGAGGAATTCATCGTCATCCAGGATAATTGGATTATGGCGCATATAATGCATGCCGCTGGTATATTTCCATCAGTAGGTCAAGCAAGGAAGAACGGGTGGGACAAGCCTATACCGGACGGGTGGACAGATATAATAGCAGGTAAGCTTAAACACGAAATAACCATTCTTAAATTGGAGAGATGAGATGAAATACATTTTTGAATCACCAGTTGTGGTTTTCGATGAGGATTTTGATACCACAACAACGGGGACACAAGAAATGGTTGACGCTATCAATTATCGTGTCGCTCATGATGAGACAGATTTAGCCGAATATCTAGCTGATGATCTTGAGATGCTTGTTTCTAGCATCACTATGCGGGTTCGGTTGGGAATTAATGGCATTATGTGTCGTACTACATGTGAGGTGTGTGAAGAGCTGAAGTCCGGGGTGTTACAAAAATTATCTGATTACATCACGGGTCAGTTTTCTGATGGGTGGGGCGAATGTTTTGAACAAGAACCAATGTCATTAGAATGTAATACCTTTGTTGCTTGTTTCTGGAATGATAATAAGTGGGATATACAGGCAGTTGGATTTTCGGAGGATTAATCATGGCCAACAGAGAACCAAACGGAATTACCACCACAGCCAACGAGAACTTCTCCTACGAAGATTCGTGCTTAATGGCACTCCTTATATACAAGCGGTTTGCAAGGGATGCAACAGCCGCTACGGTTGCCTGGAGGAGACTTATGGGTGGTACTATTGATGAATTTTATTTTATGCAGTTGGTTAATGATTGCAATGTTGATATATAATCAATCGTCGAATTCTCGTAGAGATTTCCAGTCGTAGAGTCCGTCGTCTCCAAACACAGAATCAGCAAAGCCAATATCAACAGCTTCATTGGCATCCAGGTAGAATTCTTCTTTATCATTCATTTTTTTTACCAGCAGTTCTCTTATCCACTTAGCTGCTTTGTTTTTGTATTTCCCATGTGACTTAAGCCTAGCAACATAGATGTTCAACATCTCTTCCATTGCTTTATTGGTTTCATAATATTCGGTACGTAATTGTTTCTGTGTCCCTTCAAACCCGAAGGTGCCCTCATGTATCATGTAAGTTGAATGCGGCATCATAACAAACCGATCAGCAGCCAATGGTATCAGTGATGACATGGATCGTGCATGGGTATAGCTGAGTACTGTTACGCTATTGGGGCATGAAGCAATAGCATCATATATTGCCATCCCTTCTTCCCACAAGCCACCACAATTATGAACTACAACATGGTTTGCTACATAACTATTATCTTTGCCAACTGTTAAATTATAAACACACTGTTTGTATTTATTTTTCCAACGCTTGGTTCCTGTTACCTTTACTTTTATGAATGGTGAAGAATCATCTTCATCGTACCATGTATAGTGTGCTTTGGTATCTGGTGTTATCCACACTATATCATCAACATAATCGTTTATTGGTGCATTATTATATTTTTCTTTTTTAACCTCCAGAGACTTACCCTTCATATTTTCAACTTCGAATACGGTAATTTTTCCGTCTTTGAATCCTACAATATCAGGTCTAACACCCATATCTGTTGGTACTACGGTCCACCCGTCCTGCTGCAACCTAACACATTCTTCTAAAATGCGTTTTTCAAATTTCTTGGTTTGTGGGCTGTTGCCAACCCGCCGTAGTCGATCTGCGTTGTAGTTTTTAACATTTCTCCAGTATGGGATAGATTCACCGGTGCGGTCGCATTTTTTAGATTCCACAAATATTATATCACCCGGTATAACTTTTGACATAGACATCCATGAACGTGTTCCATCTCTCTCAACCCATATAGGATGTTCTGCGGTGGCACGAATAGCAGTTGCGTTGTTTTTTTTTCTACCGTAATGCAACTTTATCATGTCACCATCGTACATCTTAGACATCACATCGGTTACCGCATGGTATTCACCAGTATGAGTCAATACCATATCTCCTATCTGTATATCTCTAATTTTCTTATAACCATCATTGGTTGTTATTACCGTTTTACCAGAAAAACAGGTTTTCATATGCACCAATATTGATGAACTAGAATGCAACTGCATCATCCTGATATTTTTAATAAATTGATTCGCCATAGTATACTCAACACCTGGCTCCGGGGTCATGTCACAGGCGCCATATGAGTACTCTTCACGGCCAAACAAATATATTTCATTGCGTTGTAAATCAAGACCATATGTATGAGCGTTGTAGATAGGATCATCCAGATTTTGATCGTATTTTCTACGCCTATCAGGACGGTGACTTAAGATGTGTGTTTTCGGCATTATTACCTCTTGTGTTAATTCCTTATACTTGAATATTTATTCAAACTGACATTTTTTCAAGGTATAATTAGAAATCTCTTGACTTACACACCAAAAAGGTATAAATATAATATATCAGATGCTCCCATCATCTAGTCAGGTCCAGGATAGCGCGCTTTCACCGCGTTCACACCGGTTCAAATCCGGTTGGGAGCACCAGGAGCACCAATGCCCACGGGGCTCGGATGAATAGGCTGCCGCCTTCTAAGCGGGTATAAGCAGGTTTGAATCCTGTCGTGGGTTCCAATTTATTATCAAATATTCCTTGACAGAAACCGATATTCTATGATATAATTTGTCCTCTAGATACATAATTGAGAAATGGATATGCTTGGATTTTTGAGAAAATTGGGATTTATTAAATCTCCGGTAGTTTCTGATGAGGTTTCTGATGCTCTGAAACTACAGGCTATCAGCAACAAAGCACAGGATGCATACATGAAAAGTTCTGATTCCATTGCATCCTATTGCGTGGATACTAATGGCACCCACGCAGAAGAAATTTCAGTGTCTGAAGCCGGACGCATTCGTGTGCGTGGCGTAAAAGAATCAATGATAAGAATATTTGAAGATCCAACTATGTCTATGAAGGGCGATCACAAATCTGGCACGAATGACAACTGGGGTAGTATTAACACCAGGGGTCGCCGTGATTTTGGCGGCTAATTGAAAACCACCAGGAGAATATGATGGGACATTCAACTACACCTACTTTTCGCACCGAAGTTAAAGGCAACACACATAACTTCGAAATGTTCCGCTGGGATTGCAAGACCAATGGTCGTCCCACGCAAAAGAACGTCGACCGGTACCGTTCTGCTTTGAATAAGAGTTTTCAGCCCGGTGGTGTTAATTTCCACGCGGGCGAACGGGTTGCAGCACACGTGTCAGAAGTTAATGTCATCCGTCAGGCAGGTGGTGATGTTGTTGCCACTTCCAAAGCGCCCATGTTTGAAGTGATGTAATGGATAACGTTGCGTTCACATACCTCGGAGATTCGGCGACAGATACCGGGTCCATGAACCGGATTAGTGCTATAAAAGCAGTTCGCCACCTTATGAGTGCTTCTCTTAGGGATGCAAAGAATTTAATAGATTACATCCAAGATAATCCAAAAACTACCAAGGCCATGCACACAACTAAAAATTTCTCTGGTGTTCCAGATGCTGAAATAATGGAATGCCTCGATGCTCTAGAGGGGCAGGGTGTAATGGTGAGCATAAACAGCTCAATAAATGACCTTCGCATGCAGCTTGTTGATATAATAAAAGAAGCAAGTGATGCTGATTGCTTTGGTCTGGCTAGTGATATCGCATTGGTGTGCGATAAGTATTTTGGCTTCAGTCCTGCATACATACGGGGTAATGAAAAATAATGGCAACATTTGAAGTAAAAGTAGTTAAGGTTGATGCTATCGAACGGCATCCCAACGCTGACAGGATTGAACTGGCACACATTGCTGGTTACGTGTCTATTGTGAAAAGGGATCAGGTTAAAGCCGGTGATCTAGTAGTTTACATCCCAGAGTCGGCCGTGGTGCCACAGTGGCTCCTGGAATGTATAGGGCTGTGGAACGCAGAGAGGGGTAAGGGTATGCTTGCTGGCAAGGCTGGAACCCGTGTGAAGGCCGTAAAATTACGGGGTGTTATATCCCAGGGCATTATCCTGCAACTTCATGTGGAACACAAGGACCACGGCACCGGCAGTGTAATCGCTTCAGAAAACGAAGAACGCTGCGTAGACGAAGGTGAAGAAGTATCTGAATTCCTAGGCATTACCAAATATGTGCCAAGGATTCCAACATGCCTGGATGGTGAAGTGTGCAACGTATTCGGAGAAACTCTTAAATTCGATGTTGAGAATATCCAAAAGTACCCAGGTGTTTTTAAGGACGGTGAAGAGGTTATAGCCACAGAAAAATTGCATGGGTCATGGGTGTGCTATTCCTATGTCCCCGGTCTTAATCATCCGGACCTGCGCGACGGTAACCTGATTATTACCTCGAAGGGTCACAGTGATCGTGGTGTGGCATTTAAGGATAATGAAGCAAATACAAAAAACAAATACATACAAACATTCAACGAACAAGAAGGGCTATTCGAATTACTGAAAAACATGGCATTAAAGAAAAACACATCCGTATATATACTCGGTGAAATTTTTGGTCCAGGAATACAGGATCTCCATTATGGACTTGATAGTTCAAAATTCCTGGTATTCGACACATATATCGGCGAGCCGGGTAGTGGTGTATACTTGAACTACATGGATCTTATGTCAGTAGCGCATGAGCTTAATCTGGATACGGTTCCGGTTTTATATCGTGGTCCATTTGATCGTGATAAGCTTGGAAAACTTCGAGATGGTAAGGAAACCGTGAGTGGAACTGGTGCCTGCATGCGTGAGGGTATTGTTATCAAACCATGCATAGAGCGCCGTGATGATGAAATCGGTAGGGCTATGTTAAAGTGGGTCAGTCCTGCTTACTTAACCCGGAGGGGTAAGAAAGGTCAGGAGATAACTGAGTTTAATTAATTACAACTGAATACATCACTGTCGTGGTGGCTCGAATGGCTAGGCGCTTCGTTGCAAACCAAGATATTATGCAGGTCCGAATCCTGTTCACGACTCAAAAATAATATAAACACTTGAATTAATCCCCCGGTAGAAATATATTCTGTCCACAGGGGGAGATTTTAATGTCAGAACAAATAGAGATAACATCAACTGGTACGCTCCACGAGATACGAGATCCGCAAGGGGTATCATACCGGTTTGTGTCGGATGGCGAAAAACAATTAACATCAGCAGTTATATTCCAGGAGGGACTATTATTAGATGCTCTAGCAAAGCGCTATAAAAATGCAAAAATAACAGTAATAATAGAAAGAGACAAAGCAAATAAAGATTTTGAACAATAGGTAATAAACCACTTGGCTTGTTGAGTTGGATAACGTAAATATACGTTGATGACTAAAACCAGAATTAGGTTTTAAAAATCTGGTACAATGGCGATTGTCGTATAATTGGTAGTACCCAAGACTGTGAATCTTGTCAGCGCCGGTTCGAACCCGGCCAATCGCCCCAAATGTTAATGGAAATCATAGGATGGATAGGTGGAATACTACTTTCGGTTTGTGCTGTTCCGCAGCTCATAAAAACCTACAGATCTAAATGTGCCAAAGATATCTCATGGTGGTTCATGATAATGTGGTGTGTTGGTGAAGTATTAACTCTAGCTTACATCATAGATAATAACCTACTGAGTGGTATATATCAGTATCCTCTATTGGTTAATTATTTTTTCAACACTATAATAATATCTGCTATCATGTGTGTTAAGTGGAAAAGTGAAAAATAGTAATTTGACTTGTATGATTAATTGCCTTATATTGAAATAGAAATAACAAATAGGTTTACAGGTATTCATAATGAAAGCACTTGTCGTTTTATTCACAACTTTAATTTTACTATCATCAACTGCATGGTCTATTCCGTCCAATAACATAATTGGAGAAATACCAAATCACAAAACAACGGTGTCGGAAACAATCAATTACAGAATATGTGTGGTGGTAGCAAAAAATTCAATCCGTGCAAAAGCCAATAAAAATAATAATATTCCTCTGGAAATATCAATTTCACAACTAAACACCGCCATATCAAATAATAAATCAAAAGGCATCATGTTAGATGACGCAGGTAAATTAACTAATGCACTATCATTGAATATGATAAAAAATATATACGCCACACCACTTAAGGCTAGAACTAAAAAGGAATTGGCAAATTTAGGTATGATCATACATGAAAACTGTTTTAATAGGCTTATGGAATCTGCTGTCTGGGAATATGAGGAGACAATATGAACACACATGAAATGAAAGATAATATCGATTATAAGACCACAGTAACTGCTAGTATAGAACTTACTGTATACGAATGGCATACATTACTTAGTGAATTGGAATATGCTCAGCGATTTGTTAATAGAGATGGTTCTAATGCCAAGTCACTATGGCATAAAATAGTAAATAAATTGAATAATTCTATTGTATCAGATTAAAAAGTGTGATACCATAAATACTTAAGATGCACCAGTATACCCTTGGTTTCCTAAACCATTTAAGTCCGAAGGAAACGATCAAGTGGCGCTAGCGCAAAAATGTTCCCGCTCTGCCTAGGCATCGGGCTTTGGAGACTGCACAAAGGTCCGCCCAGTGCAGCAATTAATATTTCACCTCAGCAGGTGTCTCTATAGATCCAGGAACGGTGCCGCTTTAGCGAGGTACCAAGTACAAAAAATTACACTCGAAAAGGTGTACATTTTGTCATAAGGTTTGGACAATTAAGCCCACGTAGCTCAGTTGATAGAGTACTACATTGGTAATGTAGAGGTCGGCGGTTTGATCCCGCCCGTGGGCTCCACAAAGCGTTATTAGTTTAATGGTAGAACCCCTGGCTTCCAACCAGACGATGCGAGTTCGATTCTCGCATAACGCTCAAAATATTATTGCGGGTGTATGCAAACTGGAAAGCACCGGGGTTCCACTCCGCGTTGTGTTGGTTCGAATCCAACCACCCCGCTCAAAATGCCATGAATTAATAATGGTGTATAAATTTTAGGAAACCAGCCGTGCTGGTTATAAAGAGGGTAGGCGTTCCGTCGCAGGAACTTAATAGTGTATCCACCTACTTAATAGCTAATGTGTGATGCTCCCTTCCTATCCTTATTCCCAACCAATTAATCGAATCCAAGAATATCTGTTAATTTGGTACGTGTTCTATATTTCTGCTCATGAGCTAGGTGGTGGAATTTCTCAATACGCTTACCTGCATATAATTCAACAATTTTAGAGGGATATGTATACGAAAATATAATTGCTGATATAGATGTAATACGTTTTGATACGACTAGTGTTGCCAAATATTTACTAGCCAAATGTATACTATCGCATGATGCGGTAACCACATTGGTATCCACATCCCACCGTAATCTAACTCTATTAGAATCTAGTTTTTTAACTATAGCCATTTTACTCTGTTTGGTTGGTTTGTTATAATTATTTACGTATTATTACATAAAAATAACCCTCAGTTTCCCAAGGGCGGACCAAACAGTCACTTTTAAAAGGATAAAACAATTATTACTTTGTCTGCGAGAGACATTAATAATATAGGTCCGCATTGACATGAAATCAACCACTAGCTATAATTAATCATATGGAAATAGAAATTTCAGACAATATAGTAGTTTCAGCATCAACTATAGATCCAGATGCTGTTAAGAAGCCACTTATAGAACTGTTAAGTGCTAGAAGCAAATACGAGAAGCGTTTTGTTGGTGGGCTGCATTCTCTTAGTGCAACAGACAAATCAGCATGGGTAAGAAATAATAATGGTCCCCTTCGTATAATAGAAACGAAAACAGGCAGAGAAGAAATATGGTTTTTTGATTCTTCCACGGAACCAGTATATATTTCTGTTAACCGGGAGGGGTTTCTTGAGTCGCATAAAAAATACAATCACCATATGCCAGCAGTGCATTACATGGAGCGAAGCTCTGTGCTGTTAAAACGAAATAACATCAGAACATTTGACAGTCATCTTGACCTCTGGTACCATAATCAGCAATTATCAAATTTTGAAAAAGATGCAGCAGTTAATGCTGGATCACGGCTATTCAAAACACGAGACAAACATGCTGACTACATAAGATTCATCATGTTTAAAAATGTTGAAGAAGACTGGGAACACGGAGTGTGGAAAACCAGCCGGGTTACTGGTCCCTCGATAATATTCGAGCGTGATGATTTAAACACCGAGGAGCACAGGAACAAAGCTTCAAGATGGTTAAACGATCACTGCAAGGGTGGGTTTTTCCCATTTGGTGAACAACTCTTTGGTAATAGTGAAGAGGAGTTTATGTTTGTAGCCGATATTTGCACATAGGAACTAGTATGAAAGAAGAATTCAATTATCCCCTGCTTTACATACTGATGAGAACAGATTTGGAAAGTATGAATCCCGGGAAGGCGGTAGCGCAGGGTGTGCATGCCGGTCATCAATTCGTCCACGAAGTTGAAATACTGAGAAACAAAATAGGTGGCTCTGGTGTGGGTGGAAAACCAGAGGATGTATTTCCTAATAAATACAACATTATTTCCATGTACGATTCCTGGTCAACCCGCACCGGTGATGGTTTTGGGACTACTATCTGCCTAAGTGTAGACGATGATACACTTCACCGTGTTGTTGCCGCCGGAAAAACAATGAGGTTATTTTCTAATATCACGCATGATCCATCTTATCCACTGCGCGATGGTAGCGTGACACATTTCATCCCACTGGATACCTGTGGATTCGTTTTTGGAGAAAAGGAAGATCTATCAATACTGTTAGGTCAATTCTCACTCATGCCTTGACATCACATTAAATTGTGGTTAAATTAGACACGTTATTTATTAAATTAAAACTGGAGTAATGAAATGACATGGTTCGGAATAAGAAAATCCCGCAACGTTGCGGAGATTGTTAGTGGTCTGACGACCATCGTGAGTGAACTCGATGCTTCGATCATCACCAATGAAAAGGGTAAGAAAGTGTGCGAGTGTGATCATGCGGCCGAAACTTCACGGCACAACCTTACGGATGCTGAAATAAACGATCGAGAATATCACCTGGATCGGGAATTGAAACAGGCAGCAACCGTTCGTGGCAACCTTTCAAAACTGCTTGATGTTTCATAAGAATATTTTCAAATAATATTCAATAACGGGGCAATTACACCGTTATTGTTTCAGAAAGTATTGAATTACAACAGTTGCTATAGCAGATGTTGCTATAGCTGCGATGGCACTTATAAATCCAATATATGCCTTTTGCTTAGCGATATCGGCCGACATGAGACTTTGATTCGTACGGTACTGTTCCAATGTTGCGTCGAGTCTCCTCAGCTCGGCTATATCAATAGCCATCTGCTGCTGCTTTTCTCTATAGATCTCAACGGATTTGTTAAGGCGTCTGATTTCACCTAATACGTGGTTTTTCCACTCTATCCATCCATCATCTGTGGTTGGTGGCATGTCATAACACCTCATTAATATTAAAAGTAATCCTTTATTATATTTATCCTATAGTGGAACTTGACTTCTTAGAGTAGAAGAACTATATATATATATTATACAATCGCGGGGGTGTAGCTCAGTTGGGAGAGCACTTGTTTTGCAATCAAGAGGTCGTCGGTTCGATTCCGTCCGGCTCCACAAAAAGAAGCGCCAAGCGGCACTTCTATAATTTTGAATATGTGGGAATACTCTCGTCGATGAGATAATTCGTCACTCTGTTGCCTCACGCAGGCTGCACACAACGGTAAGAAATCGGCTGGATGCCAAACGTCAAGGGCAAGCTAGCACCGCATGAGAAGGTGCCTAATGATGGTGGGGAGCCATACAACTTATTACTTACAAGAGGATATAAAATCATGCGGAACATTGAATTAACCAACAGAAAAGTATTAGTTGATGATGTTATTACTGATATTGGCTGGACCACACGGGCAGAAGAAGACTGCAAATTATTCGGTCTTGATATTGCTACAGAAATATCAGCAACAGTTGTCAATGAAGTTGATAATAAATTTTCACTATCACTCGAAGAAAAAGCAAACCTATCAATACTGGTGCTTGAACAATTGAAATAAAGACAGTTATTATGAAATAAATTCCAAGATTAAAGAAGCAACAAAACTGCTTGCGGTCTGCAAGAACCCAGCAATACGAAAAATACTGGAAAATGATCTGAAATCATATATGGCTATAAAACACCTGATCGAATTGGATGAAGATTAATCTTGACTTAAATTAAACTAGTTCCTATATTATTATCAGTATAACTATAGGAATAAACATGAATAACATTGACATTCTAAAAATTGCAATATCCGAAGGCAAACAAGTATCATTTGATTATCAGAGCAGCAAAGACATGGAGGCATCTCCCAGGCAAGTTCATGCGTGGATGGTTGCGGAAAGAAAAGACACCACCTACTTAATTGGCCACCAGGGATCTGGTGGTACAGGATATGCCATACGCCAATATAAGGTGGATGGTATGAAAAATCTTAAAACGGTTAATACATTACTTACAGAATTCCCCGACAACCCGGGTGATCCTAAAAAATGGGACAAAATTCTAGTTGAAACAAAACTGATAGTCGAACAGAAGAAATGAAAAAAGACGGTGGTGTAATTACAAACTGGCAGACGCATACTATTGCTTCTGATAATGAAGCATTGGAAAAGGCCAAAGAAATCAATCCTAACTTCGAAATGGATAAGGTTGCTGTTTTTACTGGGACAGTCAAAACCGATCCTACGGGACGCTGGCAACCAGGATATCATATGCGTTCTACGCTTATCTTGAAGTTTAATCGTGAGACCGGCATATGTGAGACACAAAACACCATGTATAAGTTAGAGGGCGAAGAAGGAGGGGATATCTTTGGCGACATGGGCATAAGCGTAATGGGTATACACTACTGATATCATAATTTGACTTATCGTGGTGATATGTTAATATACCGTTATGAATACAAACACATGTGCTGAAATAATTACAGATATACCAAAAATATCAAATCTCAATCATGATTATCGCCTGGAATGGCAGAGGATAAAATTCCTCATAGAGCGTGATGGGTTGGTAACAGCACTGGAATGGTGCAGACAAACTATGAAGATCTACCGTTCTGCTGTCCTATGGCACGGTGATATAAACCAAAAACCACATCATGCTAGTACCAGGGGATACAAGAAAACATTTATACTGAGCTATCTTGATTTCAAAAGGTTCATATCCCAATATGGGTAATACCGCAAAACTATCAGGATGCCAAGAAGCTATGCTAGTTTCAGGATACACTATGAAGAATAATGACAATTGTGTGCGTGGAAACAGAAATACAATGCGAGCACTAATAGATAAGGGATTAGCAAAACCCACCGGTGGGTTCGGGCGGAAATGGGGAACAATAATTGAATTAACAGAGGATGGTGTAGCAGTAGCTAAATCACTAGTGGAACAGAATGACACCAACAGAACTATATAGCCGTAAACCAGAAAGAATCGATAGTGATATCCATATTCTTGTTGGGAGTTGTTATAATTTCATTCCTGAGATATCCGAAAATGATTTTCAAAATCGTGGTGATATTAAGGAAAACACAAAAATAGATATACTTATATATAAAGATTTCGATTTCGATGATAGAAGGTTTTGGAGACTTGCTTCTATTAAATTCAATGATGAATTTGTTATGATAGTTCAAAACGCCGGTCGTGAGGGTGATGATTATACAGGTAGGTTCATAACAAACAAAACAGCTTACCTGGGGATGATTAAATATATTCAAACTCTTCTTCCTGATCTGGAAAAGGATGATGACGAAGAAGATGTGGTTTCTGTGGATGACAATATACCATCACTAGTAGATTTCTACGGAAATCAACTAGATAATTTTTTTGAACAGTACTAATGATATGAATAACAATATTGAATCGGTCACCTGGGAGCAAACGTTGGAAGTTGCATCCAAATCATTGGATGAGATAAGGCTCAAGCTATCAGAAGTGGTTGATCGTTTTACCTGGGAAACCGGATCAGATGAAGATCTAGAACAAATTAAAAGCCTTGAATTTTCCTTGAGTCTACGGAAAAGCATTGCCAATTTTAGTATCGGAAATAAATAGAGATATGATTATGAAACGTTATAAAATGGGCGAACGAGAGCTAAACGGCTTCGAACAAACCTGCAATGGTGTGTTAATTAGTGAGCAACATCGATAGCACCGGCATGAGCACTAATGTTGCTCATAATGAACAGTAAGTAGGTTAGAGTCAATCATATACAACATTTGTACCAGTAGCTCAGCGGTCCAGAGTGGGTGCTTCTAAACCACCATATATTACTTGACGTAATTTCAAATTGCTGTATACTCACCAAATTGTTACTGTAAAAAAATCGAAGAGGTTAAAATGATCATGAGCAAACTAACCATAGCACCGGAAACAATTTACTGCTACAATACCGAATGCTGTGAGGATTAATAATGACACATTACTGCAAACTTAAAGATGGTCGTGTTATGATCGTGTGGTCAGACAACACCGGCGATGAAACGATGGATCTGTACCCGATTGCATTAGGTGGAACCTTTGATGTCGAATGTGATCAGACGGAAGAATTCAAATATTCAGAGATTGCTGTTATTGATAGTAATCGTTCCATCGTAGAAAATTTCACCACCGATTAATATTCATGGACACTCGTTTTGCTTTGGGAGTTAGGTAATAATGCGCAATTCATTCTTCTTTCTAATCTTGGTAGCATTCGCATCCGGGTGTGCATACCAGATACAGCCGGTGCCGTATGGTATTGATGAGATGCCACCATCTGATAGGCGCGTGGTGAACGAGGTTCTGAATTCACTACCTATCTGCCAACAGTGGTCATGGACCAATGATTCTCTAGGGCGTAGTTATACAGTCAAGGCAGTTGACGAATATCAATCTGACATCAACACACACTGCAAGATATTCTCCGTGAGCACCACGTACCCAATTAACAGTAGGTACCGTGATCACAAGCGAGTTATTGAAAGAGCATGCAAATCCAGTTATAATAGCAACTGGGTATATGGGGAAACAGACCAATTCTTTGGATTCAAATGGGGTGGAGATCTTAGACTCTTCACCAAAAACACAGTAGATGAATATTGTGCAACCAAGAATACCAGGAATACGAGGTACAGATAATGCATAAAAAAGTTAATTGTAAGTTTAATGTGGGTGGCGCGCATTGTGTCTGTAAAGATGTAAAGCGTAGTTTGTTCGGTATAGGTGCAAGATGTTGCACTGAGTTTTATGGTCGTGATGACACGTGTGAGTACAAGAAGGTACATCTACAAAGACCAGTTTACCCACCAAAAGGTATTTCATAATGAACGAGGACAAGAAAGTAACAGTTATGGTTAGTGGATCTCCCGGGACAGGTAAGACCGCCATAGCAACTCTAATTCAGGCACTTTTACGTGCTCAGAATATACATTCTAGTCTGTTACTCACTAACCACGAAATGGCACCGTGTCCAACTGCTCTCAGACAACGTGTGCATTCACTAATCGACAGCGGGTTAAGCGTTGAAGTGATAGAGATTAACAAGACTCCTTGATTGCAAATACAGGAAACTAGATAATGAATTATGAGCACAGAAACCATTTAGAAACCACCAACCAGGATCGACACTTGCGTGGATAGAGATCCAGACCCCTACCGACTTTACGCAATCATACGTAAAGACCTCGAAATGACCCCAGGAAAAATAGCCGCCATGGCCGGGCACGCATATCTAGATTCGTTTTTATTAGCACAAGAATGGCGACCGGAAACAATCCCACTCTACAAAACCAATCACGGTATCAAAATATGCCTTGAGGCAAAGAACCTCAGTCAGCTTGAGAGAGCCTATGAGCGGGCGTACGAGATTGGTATCCCATGTACCCTTATCACCGACCTAGGATACACTGTATTCGAGGGACAACCGACCGTAACAGCACTAGGCATCGGTCCCTGTAAGAAGGACGAGATCTGGGAAGTTATTAAACGATTCAGGCTGATGAAATGAGGAGCGGGTCGTCCTTCGGACTTCAACGCAATCTACCGATAGTTAAATTACATAATAAGTTATATAACTTTAAAAATATTAAGCTATTAATAGTTGATTACTGGGGATAAATAAAATTTCTTGACATTATTTTAAATTCCGGGATAATGAGCTTCTCCGCATAGGAGATGATTGTGCCATTACCGAGATTAGAAAATATTTTCCCAATATTATTATCAGTGAGCAATTGTGGTATTATTACTAATTCGGGAGCACACAAATTAACATCACAGCTTTTAGACTGCGCTAATGATAATAATTTTAAAAAAAGAGTAGACAGCGCTAAGAGCCACTTGAAATGTGCTAAGTTAATTAAAACCCACCCCGTGGGTAAAGTAGGTGAATTCACAATAACCGACCGGGGGCGAACTTTTTTAATGGATCATCAGGAAAGATTTACCACGGTTGATCTAGCAGAGTTCGAGGAATATAAATGGAATAATAAAAATTCAAATACTCCTCAATTACGATACGAATATGATAATATCACAGATGCCATTGATACCCATGCTGTTTATATTCTAGAAAATATCAGTATGCCAGGTAAATGCAAAATAGGAAAAACAACAAAATCCGTTATTGAACGAGCACGGGATTGTTCTCGCGGTACAGGGGTTCCAACACCTTTCACCATATCATATTTTATAGAAACTACAGATTGCCATCAGTTGGAATCAGCAGTTCATAAGATATTAAATTACTGCCGTACTAACCCCAACAGGGAATTTTTCGATATACCCCTAAACGAGGCAATTAAAATAATAGAAACAGAAAATAAAAAACTTGAAACACGCTAAAGTTAATACTATAATCACTATATGAACTTACAACACTTATTCACAAAAGAAGCTATCTTTCTTGATGCTATTCTGAGCCACAACGACATCAACATGCGAATGGTTGGTGGTGCTGTGCGTGATGCCCTCCTGGGCGTTACTCCTAAAGACTTGGACTTCGCTGTTGACCAACCGCCAGAACGTGTCACAGAGGTTCTGGAGGCTGGTGGTGTGCATGTTATCCCTACTGGGTTGCAGCACGGAACTATCACGGCTGTTATCAATGGTGAAGCTTTTGAACTTACTACGTTGCGGGTGGATGTTGAAACAAACGGTCGCCATGCAGATGTTGAATGGACTTCAGATTTCGAACTTGATGCCAGTCGCCGTGACTTCACAATAAACGCCATGAGTGTTGATCCCAATGGTAACCTATTTGACTACTTTGGTGGTAAACTTGACCTGAAACGCGGTGTTGTCCGCTTCATTGGTGATGCTGATGCCCGCGTCCGTGAAGATTACCTGCGCATTTTGAGATTCTTCAGGTTCCAACAGCGGTTGGGCTCTGGAGTTGTTGACCAGGATGCAATGGATGCAATCTTTAACAACGTTGCTGGATTGAAGAACATCTCTGGTGAACGTATTTGGATGGAATTGAGTAAGATTCTGCCTGGTAGTAACACCGTTGATACTGTTATGATGATGCATGATGTTGGTGTTTTCGATGTTATCGGTATTCCTGGGTTCAAAGTTAACGACGTATTGCAGGCGGTTTCTGAGCGCTCTACAAACCCAATTACTATTTTGGCTGCTGGTTGTACCTCGGTTATGTCGTCTGTTGAAGCCACCAATACAATTGAGAATCACTGGAAGGTAACGTCTAACGAGCGTGATTTATTCAGATTCATAACCAACAATACGGTTGGTAAAATGAATAGTAGTAAAACTGACTGGGATGCAACGTTGATAACTATGGCAGTCCGACCAAAGGCTAATAATGAGTTCGTTAGAGAACTGGCATTGTTTATAGGCAGTGAACTGTTTGAACATTGGGACGTACCGGTATTCCCGGTTCGTGGTCAGGACTTGCTGGACAATGGTATGACTCCTGGCAAAGAAGTCGGAGAACGTCTTAAAAAAATGCGTAGGTATTGGATTGAGTCTAATTTTCAAATGGACAATAAAACTTTGCTTGATCTTACGTAACACCGGTAATAATACCAGTATATGTTGACTTATTGTCTGTAGCGTAATATATTACTCGTGGAGTAAATACATTTAGCGGGGTGGAGCAGTCCGGTAGCTCGTCGGGTTCATAACCCGGAGGTCGTCAGTTCGAATCTGGCTCCCGCAACTTAACTATCGTGGTGATGGAGGAAAGGTGCCTCGCTGGTGGATAGTGCCGGAGATCAGTCGTGTCAATACCAACGATCACCACCAATAGTAGCGAATGCAAACTGGCCGAGCAGACTGTTTCATAAATAGTTGATTTGTGGGTTCAAGTCCCACCGCTACTACCGAACTTGACTTATTCTCAAATAATTATATACTCATATAATGCGTCACACAATTCCATACGGTAGATCACTTAGTATTAATTACTACTCCGGTAATGTTGCGCCTGACCAAATTATGCACATAGAACCACACTCACTGGGTATATTGCTATCGCATAAAAGCAATTACGACAACCAGCGAAACGTGTGGGTTTCTATTACAATAGCAAACACACTACAGCACGACAACAGAATATTTAACTGTATTCTTGAACCAAAAAATAATACCTACACGGTGATTAGCTCCAATGGTGATGTGCTGCGTTTTAAACTATACGATGATAGGATACTAATTCAACTATGATGCAAATAATCAGACACGGTACATGTTATTGGTGCATGAATAATGATCTTGACATATTAGATTTTGATGGTCAGGAAATGTGTTCTGAATGCAGCAATGAACAGTTTAGTCAACGGCAACTTGAAGCCAATAATCGTGAGTCCTGCTTGAGGTACGAATCTGAGGAATGGTTACCAGAAGACGAATTTGACTAGGATGAATGATTACGCACGGCGGTAGAGGACGAACGGTAGTGAAAAAATCAATATCAAAAGATGCTCTAGGTGACCGCATGAAGGGTCTTGAACGTATGGAGGCCGATCGTAGGTTTATACCGGTGCTTCCGGTTTACGCACGCCTCGATGGTAAGTGTTTTCATAACTTCACTACGGGTCTGAATCGCCCATTTGACTCAGGGATGCGTGATATCATGATTGCGGTAACAAAATACCTCGTAGGTGAAACCAACGCCGTGTTCGGATATACACAAAGTGATGAAATATCACTGATGTTCTATGCTGAGGACTACAAGAGCAGCATATTCATGGACAGCAGAATACAGAAAATGGTATCACTGCTTGCAGCTTACTGTACTGTCAAGTTCAACGAACTTGCCGTAGAAGTATGGCCAAAGAAATTCAGAACCGGTTGTAACCTACCCGTGTTCGACTGTCGAGTGTTCCAGCTACCCAACAAGGTAGAGGCTATGAATGCTATGCTGTGGCGGGTTAATGATTCTGTAAAAAACTCTGTGAGTATGGCCGCATCTAGCGTGTATTCACACAAGGAACTAGACGGTAAGTCTGACTCGGAGCGCCAGGACATGCTTATGACTGCTGGTATAAACTGGAATGATTACCCGGCCATCTACAAAGAGGGTGCATTTATTCAGCGCCGTAAGGTGTTTAAGGAGCTGAGTGCCGAGGAACTTATAAAGATACCAGAACAATATCGTCCAACAGGACCAGTGGAGCGCTCTAAGGTGGTGCTACTTGATTTACCAAGATTTGGTTCTATTACAAATAAGGTGGAATTGATTTTTGATGGAGCAGATCCTGTTGTTGCAACCAAAGATGATAATATTTCAGAAATTGGATGTTGAAATGTGGCTTAATGATACATATATTGTAAGCAATGCCGATGTGGTGGAATTGGTAGACACGCTGGGTTTAGGCCCCAATGGGGTAAAACCCGTGAGAGTTCGAGTCTCTCCGTCGGTACATAACATAAGGAATAGTAATGCAAGAAAAAATAAGTGAGCCGGAACTAAGCGCTGAACAGCAGGGCTTGTTGGATGAGCGCCTTCAGGCGACTGATGAAGCAGCACAAGAGCTGGTTGATGCTTTTGCAGATAACCCAGATCTGAAATTCGTTCCTAACCCATCACTAATTGGTGATGGTATAAATATTATTGACAACAGCGGCGTGATCCCAAGAACGCAACCTTCTGCTGCTCAGATTAAGCACATTAAAAGAATGATGGCTGGTCCTATGATGCGTGAGAAGCAACCATGCAAGAAGTTCATATCGAGGTGTGAGAGAGATAAGAAGCGCCGGTTGCAGAAACGGGCACGAAGGAATAGCAGATAATTATAAATGGTCATACATAAAATCCGGGTGGTAGAGAGTATTAGCGTAGCTTTTATACGGCGGTGCTCTGGTTAGATTCCAGCACCGGATACCAACAATACGCCAGTAGCATAATGGTAGTGCAGCGGGCTTTGAATCCGCTTATGAAGGTTCGATTCCTTCCTGGTGTGCTAATATTTGCGTTGTTTCGTATTATTTGCCATAATATCAATATGAAACTAAAACAACAAATACGCGAGGATTTCAGAAGTTCAGTTTTCAAACGCGATGGTGGCGAATGTAAATTCTGTGGAGTAGCAGAAGGGCTCGATGCTCATCATATTACTGACAGAAATGAGATGCCGAATGGTGGATATGTCAAAGAAAACGGCATCACCGTATGTCCGGATTGCCATATGGAGTGCGAGCAATACCACATATCATCAGGCGAGAACTGGGCAGAAGGTAAACACCCAGATGACTTGTATGCATTGATAGGATCTTCATTCGCACTAGCAACAGAAATGTCAGAAAAATAACGAGGTAAATTATGTTCAACTTGGTAAAAAATTGGAGGCATGCTGATAATAGTAGTAAAGGAATGTTATATGTCATGAATATAATAATGGCCGCTATCACTTTATTTGTTGTCTTAATATTCATTCCACCGCCAGATTCATCATTTGTGCGGTCTGATTGTGCTTTTCATCTTATATATCTACAACTTTTATTTAATATACCACTATTATTTCTACTTAATGTGAGCGGACTGCTTAAACGCATGCTATTAAAGCTAGATGATGGCGGTGATATCTAAATAATAGTATGAATATTCAGCAACTGCGTGAGAGCCAACGAACTCAAATTGAATCCCTTGGAAAATGGACACCAATAATGGTATACATGCCGCTTTCTGTTGAAGAGGCTGCAAACGTTGTCCAGCATGGTAATAGCGGTAAAACAGACAATATCGTTACTACATCATACAAAATAGCATCACGCATGGGAGATGTTGTTATACCAATGCAAGTCGATGGTGAACATATAGAAATACCAGAGAGCCTATCAACCCCAGAAAATGTTCGCCGCGCTCATGAATTATATCCAAAATCACACGATCCATTAATTAGTATGGTTCTCTTATCAGATAAACCCGTAGTCTATTTTACTGGAAATATACAACCAGATAATATAAACGAATTATTCATTACTGGATACGATAGTGCTGGAAATCGTGTTGACCCAGGCAGCGAGCGCATAGAATATCCATCAAAATCATATTTAAAATGGTATGTTGCCAATATAGTTGTACCAACAAAACGCAAGCGCTTGCAAAAATAAACACCAAGTGCTATATTATTATCATAAATCAAAATTAGGCAATTATCATGTTCGATAGTATTATTGGTCAAACCCAGAATGATTTCTCCGTTGAGGTGGCAGATCGTGATTGGCGTGGAGAATGGCAAAAATTATTTGCAAAACAAACCACCGCCATGACATTAAATCTCCTTGATGGGATTGTTGTTTTGAAGGTACGCCAGCTTAAGATTGGGAAGATACAAGACATTGTATTCCATATGATAACATGCAATGGGAGAAAACTTGATCAGATACGTATCAGGCCAGCAAAATCAAAAGAAAAGGGTGCCGAATACGTATTCAATGATGGAGAACTTATAGACCATAGCATGAGTCTTGATTATCATTCTAAAAACGTAATAATTCACGAACTTACTTTTGTATTTGACCGGGTTAATCTATACTCACCTACCAACGAACAGCCAATTTCTCATTACATTATGGATCATTCCGATGATGAAGAGCGGCGCATAAATAGAGTTCTTGGTAGTTTACCCGATGTGGATGATGTGGATGATCCAGACGATGATGGTATTTTGAAATCAAATAACTCAAAAAATATTTAACAACCTCTTGACTTGTAGTTAGTAAAATAGTATATATAGATTATTACATGTAGACAATTTCCTCCTCTCGGCGTGGGGGCTAATCCTGGATATAAGCCAGTGATCATGTGTTGTTTTTGGATCATTAGAGCAGCCTGGAGTGTTCGCCACCCTGTCAAGGTGGAGGTCACGGGTTCAAATCCCGTATGATCCGCCAATTTTATACACTGCCGGAGTTAATAATGCAACCACGTGTTATTTCACGGTCTGAAGCCATACGGGTTTTGGACAAAATGCAAAAGAAAGCATTAGGTACTGGATATTCGGATGACGATTTAACCGATTACTCCGAATACACCAATGATGCGCTTGAGGCTGAAGTCTGCCTAAGCGGATACATTGATGATGAGGAGCTTGCAGCAGTAGCTGATGATTAGGTCCGGAGTTCAGTAGCCGTTCTTAGTTCGCCTATCGGCTTCTCTGCTTCGCAGGAGAAGAGCGGGTCGTCCTTCGGACTTCAATGCGCTATACCGAAAATAGTAAATACTTAGCAAGAACATAAATGCAGGTTATTTTTGTACTCTCCGCGCCTGCTGTAAAATATTGAATAATATATTATTATAGAGAGAACCGAGACTTAGGAGTTATAACTACCTGGATATGGATGGAAGTTCCGTTAAGAAGGGATCATTATTGGGTTTTTGTGTGAACATTTCGCCACGAAGATACAGGCAGTATTAGAGAGATCATGGATTATACCGCAGTAACTCTTAATTCAAGATACTGAATGCTAAAGAGATCTGAGGTCTATGTCTACACCAACACAATCGTGTAAAGGTTCACTGTAACCACGGTTAATGGATTACGTCTCGTGGTATTGGATGGAATTTCCTAATTATTTGACATAATTTTCTAATTAATATACAATACCAGGAATTGCAGCCTTAAACCTGGAGATAACCATGCTAGCCCGTATAATCGTTGTGGTAGCTTTTTTGTTCACCACCACACTATATGCCGATGATCACGAAAATGCACTCACCGGGCTTCAGGAAGCCACTGAGGTACTGATTGCGGAAGTGACAAGCAACCGAAATGATATTCGTAATGATCGCCATCGGTGGTATCGCATAGTTAATAACACAATAGTGAAGAATTTTGACTTCAAACGGATGTCTGGTCTTGCACTAGGGAAAATATCAAGACGGGCAACAGATGCTGAAAAAGTCCAATTTGAAGAGGAGTTCACCGCGCTTATTGTTAGGACATATTCTACCGCCATACTTAGTTATACCAACCAGAATATAGCTTGGAAGACGAGCGCAATGGACAGCAAAGGAAGAATTACGGTAACAGCAACCATCACAAATGAAAATGACGCACATGTTGAGATTAAGTTCAAAATGGCCAAAAGCAAGCGATACGCAGGATGGCGTGCATATGATGTAGTGATCGAGGGGGTAAGCATAATTTTAGGATATAGATCAATATTCTCAGAGCAGGAAAAAAGCATAGGAATATCTGGTATTATCACAGAAATTCGTAACAAAAATGAGGCTGCATACAAATAAATTGTGTAATATTAATGACATAGAAATTAGTAGATGTTGGGTACTTACCAAAAGCAATATAAAGGAAGTCATAGCTATATCTGAAATCGCACTTGGCAAGAATTACCTTTTACCGGATGACCTTGTTCACCCATCCTATAGGTGGGTTCTGGCAACAATAGAGAACAAGGTTGTTGGGTTTGCATCATTCATGAACGACCATTCTAATGCTACCATAACAGATGTTGCGGTTGATCCAATATTTCAGGGTTATTGCATCGCAACCAACCTCATAGCGCAATGTGTGTTTGAAATAAGCACACTATGGGTTGAAGTTATTGACTGTTTCGCTTGGGAAACAAACAACTACCCACACCTTGAGAAACCATTATTACGAAATGGTTTCGTGCGTATACGAACCGAACTACGAGTTTCAGAAGATTATCGAGATAATTTCGAATGCCCGATATGTGGTATTGGCTGCACATGCAACGCCGTACTATTCAGAAAAAACATCTAAGTTATAAAGCGTTGCTAAATTTCAATAAATAGTTGTGAGACTATAACTATTATGAATAAAGATACTGACAACAAAATAGAAGATCTTGAAGAAGAAGTTAAAGAGATCAGAGAAACATCAGGTGTATTAGGTAAATTCAAGAAGAAATACCCAGGTATTGTTGTGCTTATTATAATCATAAGCGCATTCGGAACAATTTTCACGTCTGCAAATTTATTATTTGGCGTGCAGGTTAGACCTGCGTGGCACTGGGAATACATAAAGGTCCGCCAGGAAGTAATAGCTCTTCAAATACAGCAATTAGACTTAAGTAGAATACTTTTAAGCAGGGATCTATCAAGATTTGAGTCACTGCGTGAGGGATACATAAAACGTGGAGATACGGTTCCTGATTGGCTTGATGAGGAAATAGCAACCATGAGGGTTGGCGTTACTAGAATTGGTGAAGAAATACATAAGCATAAGAAAAATCAACATTAATATATTGACTTAATAGAACTATACCGATATATTAAAATATAACCACGTGTGGGGTATATTCATGAAATTAACAGCTAAAGAAATGATTAATCAGCTCAAGCAATATCCTGACGATTACGAACTTAACCTAAGCCATTATTTCCTGGTAAAAGTTTCCGAAGAAACAGGGGGAAGAAACAAAGGCAAAGAAAAATTCATGCACTCCATGATTAATATACCAATTGTTGGCACCGCCGCAGACAAAAATAGCAAAGAAATTAGGCTGGTATTAAGATCATCAAATAAGGAAGTACTTGATAGAATCGAGGCTGGTGCGGTGCATCCAATACCTAGCAAAGACGATTGTGAAGATATTGGTGAAGATACCATATGTGATTCAGGAAAGATTTCCGCTGTATAAATATGAACAATACTATAGTAGTTGATATGCGTGTTGCCGACTATGATATTCGTATAGACCGTGCTTCTATATGGGGTAACCCATTCAAAATAGGAATTGATGGATCTAGGGAAGAAGTAATTAAAAAATACAGCGATTGGATTATTACTCAGCCTATGCTTATGAAAGAACTGCGCCACTTACGTGGTAAGCGCTTGGGTTGTTGGTGTTCACCAAACGCATGCCATGGTGATATTCTTGTTGAATTAATTGATGGTGTAGTAGAATCAGAATCATTTGATTTTTTTGCCGAATTAAACGATGCTGTTACGTAGTGGTGTAAATACTCAGGGGTACATATTTTATGTACGGATTCATGAAACCAAACGAAATAGTGCTGGTAGTATTTAATTACCATCTCAACTGCTACGAGATGACATTGGGTCCGGAGTGTTTAAATAGAATCATAAAAGATGTAAGCAATTTAGATACATTAAATGATTTATATGAGTTAACTATTGATGGTGAAGCATTTCAGTGGATCTCACTAGAACCCGGATTAATGGTTGATTTCGTGTTAGATGTGATATGTACCAAATACGAGGAATGTAGTACACTTTAATGATCATACTTATTTGTACATCATTTTCGCACAATGCGCGCCTAGAGTTCATATCGCCGGAAGACGCAGCAGATTTCTTGACTGGTTTTGTACCTAATGATTTTAAGCTAGAAATAGATGGAAATTTATATTCATGGTCGGATCTACACCTATCATGTAATTGTATACAAGCACGGCGGAAGGAACTTGCACTAATAATGGATTACTTAAGATGGTGCTTAGACATAGACGAGGCGTTTTATAAAGATTGAGACATGGATAAGAAATCTTTCACTGCTATGGTTAGAGATGGCGAAGAAGATCCAATAGGTCAAAATTCAGACCACGGACAAGCACTTCGAGATACCGGTTTCTGGGGTAATATGGGAGCCGGGGCTATATTCATGGCTAAAGACACAGGCAGGATACTTCTGGCACACCGGTCTCAGTACGTTGAACAGCCAAACACCTGGGGTGTGTGGGGAGGTGCTATAGACAAAGGAGAGCGTCCGGTAGTGGCTGCTGCAAGAGAGGCTCAGGAGGAAGCTGGTATAACACCAGCACCAAAAAACATAATCCCATTATACGTATTCAGCCACGAATCAGGATTCAAATATTTTAATTTTCTAATATTAGTAGATAATGAATTTGTACCAAGATCGGGAGACAAACATGCTTGGGAAACACAAGGATATGAATGGACCCAGTTAGATGCTTTGCCATCTCCACTCCACTTTGGTGTTGAAAACTTACTTAATGATGCGAACAGCAATAAAATAATATCAGAATTATCAAACCAATTCTCAGTTGACCAAATGACATAATAGAACTATATTACAATTGTGAAACCTTATGAATTTATCAAGACAATTCAGTCGAAGAAAACTGAAAAGGCGATTATATCGATTCTCAAAACCATTCCGGCAGAGAGCGACTTCTGGACGTGCATTCATTATGCGCTCACTCCGTTTATACCGTGGGGGGTCAAGCTATCATTCACCAACCCAAAAATATACGGATCTGGTGTCCCGGAGGGCGTCTTCGAAAAGATCATATCAGCTATGGAAAATGAATCGCTGTCGGCCGAGGACACTGCATTTGCACTTTCGAAATTCTCTGCGGCATGTGGCAAAACTGAATGGAATACGTGGTATCTACCTACGTTAAATAAAACACTAGTAGTTCCTTTTGGTGCTGATACATTTAATACGGTGTGCCCGGATCGTTTTGTGGTTTGTCGTGAGTGGAAACCAGTACCTACTAGATTAGTAACAGAGGTTAAAAAACTGCCACGAGAATTTCATATAGAACCATCACACAAACAGAACTCCGTGTATTTATTTTGCGAAAAAGACAGTGTACGAGTATTTCATCCTGACGGTAGTGAGTTCTTCCACAATATTACTACTAAATTACACAATATAGCAGACGAAATAAGTGGTGGTTTAGTCTTGGTAGGCTATCTTGATGCAGAAACACTTATGCTTAATGACGTTTTTACAAAAGATGAATTTATACGCTGTGATAAAAACTCATTAAAATTCAAAATAAGAAGAGAGATATTAGAAAATATAGTTGGTAGTCTACACCAGGATAATATAGCTGCGGTTGAATCTTATCCGGTAGATCGCAATGACAAGATGTCCGTAATAAACGAAATAAACCTATTGATGCAGGCGGGATATAATGGCTTCGTATTCAGAGATGCAAACCAGTGTTGTGGATATCCTGATATAATGGCCGAAATGTCTACTAAAAGTGTTCTTACCTGTGTGGGTATTACTCCTGGCAAAGATAATTATTCGAAAATGACTGAATTTATATCAGGTCGTGGCGTGTTAAACAAGAAAAAAATCCAAGTAAAAGTGTTTCTTGGATTGACTTTAGCTCAAAAAGAACAATATTTAAAAGATAGTGATTCACTTATTGGTGAACGCTTCGAAGTGGTGTCGTGCGGTTTAAGACATCATAGTGAAGAAATGTTATTCCCAATTTTTAACCAATGGAGAAAGAAATGACAGCAACAGCAAATCAAGAGCTTCGTACAGAATCCGACAGAGATCCCGCACCAGATATTATTACTGGTGGTCTTAAATCAGAAGATCTGCGCAATTACATCGACCGGGTTGAGCGCTTAACCGAAGACAAAGTAGCAGTAACAGAAGATATTAAAACTGTTTACCAGGAAGCAAAATCGTCTGGTTTCGATGTAAAAACTATGAAGGAAATCGTTAAGAAGCGCAAGATGGATGCTAATGACCTAGAAGAACAGGAACTGCTTCTGGAACTATATAAGCGTGCTATCGGCATGTCTTAATGGACGAAGCATCAAAAAAGAGCTTGCAGAATATTTAGAAACCGCCATAAGGAAATGGCGTTCTAAATTAAATTGGGTATTGCCGGAATAGTGAAAAACTCTTCCTTTGGCCATCGTGTATTAAAAACTAATGTATATAGATGCAAAAAGAATCAACAACGTAATTAAAGTATCCGAGCGGGATAAGGATGGAATACGCCATATAAAAACTCACCAACCGCCGTACATATTCTACTACCAGGATGATAATGGTACGTTCGAATCAATAAATGGTGACAAACTCCACCGTAAGCGTTACACGGACAGAAAAGCATTCTACGGTGAGCTTAAGCGCTTCAATGAAAAGAACAAACTAATATTTGAATCTGATATAGATCCAGTAAACCGCATGCTGGAAGAGCGATATCAGATGGATGATGGACCCAAGCTTAATATAAGCATTCTCGATATCGAGGTGGACAAAGACCCAGCACTTGGATGGTCTAGTATCAATAACCCTTACGCTATAATAAATGCAATAACTATCCGCAACAAATGGGAAAACAAATCGTACACGGTTGCTGTTCCTCCACCAACATTAACAATGGATGAGGCTACCGCTCTTCTGGCCGAAGATGACAATCCTGACGGATTTGGTGCAATGACTATAGATAATGACCACGAGTTGGTCGCCACGGAAGCAGAACTATTACTACGCACACTTGAAATAATAGAAGATGCTGATGTATTAACTCATTGGAATGGTACTTTTTTTGATATGCCAATGATAATACAAAGGATTAGAATAGCACTGGGCGGTGAGTCAATTGCAAAGATGGCACTAGAAGATGGAACTGATGACTATCCCTTTGACCCGTCTGAAAGGAGTAAGCCATTTCTTAAAGCACTTGGTCTATTTGATGAATTACCAACAATGCGAATGGTTGAACACTACGGTAAACAGGAAAAAACATTTCAACTAAGTGGTCGTATTAGTCTAGATTATCTGGAACTATATCGTAAATTTACATTTAAGGAACTACATCAATACACGCTTGATTTTATTCTACAGTTGGAAATAAATGAATCCAAAGTGGCTCTAGGCGATGCTCTTGATATTGTGTACAGAGAACAGTTCCGTACATTTATAGCATATAACCGACAGGACGTTGATGGCCTATCACATCTGGATGACAAGAAAAAAATGATAGAGCTGGCAAATAGTATGGCTCATTCTGCTGGAGTTACGCTTGACAAAACACTTGGATCTGTTGCTATAATAGAACAAGCCATATTACGTAAATTGCATAGAAATGGTCTAATAGCATTCAATAAACCGGACAACGCTGGTGGCAGTACAATTCCTGGAGCATATGTAGTAAAGCCAGTAGGTGGGTTGTATGAATGGGTGTGGTCAATAGATATAAAGTCACTATACCCATCTGTTATCAGAGCTTTAAATATAAGCCCAGAAGTAATCATTGGTCAATTTGATCTGTCAATGACTGAAGCAAAATACATGAAATTATATCTAGAATACGGAGGAGAGAGTGCATCTGCTAGCAAACGCAAGGAAGCAAACGCTAAGGCATGGGGACATTTTACAGGTGTCTTAGAATATCATTGTATTATAGACGAAACGGATGATATGCTTACACTAGAAATAGAGGGCGCAAACGAATCAGTTTCAGCTACGGCTAAGGAGTGGAAAAAAATAATACGAGATAGCAACTGGTCTATAAGTGCTAATGGTACGGTGTTTACGTTGGAGCGCGAGGGTATTGTTACACAATGCATGACGCAATGGTACTCCGAACGTCAGGCGTCGCAGCATAAGGAGAAAATTGCAACCACGGCATTGGAAACCGAGAGAGAGAAAACCAAACGTGGCAAACTCATGGATGAAAAAAATTACTACGATATGGAGCAAATGGTTTTTAAGATATTTCTCAATAGTACATTTGGTGCATACCTGAATGCATTCTTTAGGTTTTATGACCCACGATTAGGAAGATCCGTAACGCTCTCGGGGAGAGTAATCACAAAGCATATGATTAACAGGTCAGAGGAATTTATAAGTGACGAAATTAGAACTATCTCTCCTTGAAAAATACACCAAAATGGAAGAAAACCACTTGAAAAATAAACATGTTATCTACGGGGATTCAGTTGCTGGAGATAGCAAAATAATTATCAGTGGTGGCACCGAAGTTAATATAGAATCATTATTTTCAACAGTTCGTGATACTGTTGGTAATAAAGAATATGACTTTCCAAAAGCAAGAGTTCTAACATACGACACCAAAACTAACAAGTCTTGTTACAAGAAAATAAAATATATAATGAGACACAAAGTCTCTAAGAAAATGTTTAGAATATGGATTAACAATTCAAACAACATATCTGTCACCGAAGATCATTCACTTATGGGATATCTTAATACTAATAAAATACACAGCGGTGAATATTTCCTAACCGAGGTTAGACCCGAAGATATCGGCAAGTGCGTTAAATCTCTAATTCATTTGAAAACTATTCCTAGGAGCAAAACTAGAAGCCAAAACTATCATAAATTAATTTATGAATTGATGGGATATGTTATAGGTGGTGGTTCGGCTGGGAAAGTTAACGAGGGGGTTCAATTATCCATTGGGAAACAGGACATGGATGAAGTTACCGAGAAGCTATTGCAGCCACTGGTAGATAATGGTTTTGCTACTTCATTTCATGTTAGAAAAAATGGACACGATGTTAGAATTTGTGGTGCTAAGATATTCTACACTATTAAAGATTCATTATACGAATGGAAAATAAAACGTGTTCCGGGTTGGATGTTTGAAGAAACAGAAGAAAATATAAGTTCATTCATTAGAGGGTATTTTTCAGCGGATGGTACAGTTATAAACGACACCATCAGACTAACAACGGTAATAAAACAAAATGCTAGCGACGTTAGAACACTGCTATTTTATTGTGGTATAGCTTCAAACTATTCCACCGAAAATAATCCAAATTCATATAATGGAAAGGTTTCAAATACATATTCAAAACACCTCGTGGTACGATCAAAAAGCATTTTTAAAAATAAAGTTGGATTTATATTGGACAGGAAACAAAATAAAATAACCCCTGTTGGATTGCCTAAAAAAATAACACAACATTATGATTTTGAATTATTCAGACCTTGGAAAATAGAGGAAATAGAGTTCAATGGCTATGTGTACGATATAGAAGTAGAGAAAACACACATGTTCTTTGCCAACAATATACTGGTGCATAACACAGATTCAACATATTCCACTATGAAAGAATGGGTAGATCTTTCGGGGGTCACCGATCATAAAGCAATAGTAGATAAAATCGATAGCATTTCTGATAAGGTCAACGATTCCTTCCCGGAATTCATGGATGAAGCTTTCCTTGTGGGAAACAAACGTGGTGCTATCATACAGGCAGGCAGAGAAGTTGTAGCCAAAAGTGGACTATTTGCCGATAATAAGAAAAAAAGATACGCTCTACACGTAATAGACAATGAGGGGCAGAATATAAACAATGATGGTACACCATACAGTAAAATGAAAATAATGGGTATGGAGATAGTACGTAGTGATACTCCCGCTTATATTCAAAAATTCCTAAAGGAATGCATCACCGAGGTCGTTCAAAATAGACGCGATTATGAATATCTGAAAAAAATGGTACATGATTTCAGAATTAATACCTTTTATGGTATGAATCCGTGGGAGCGTGGGAGCCCATGTCGTGTTTCTAAACTTACCATAAATGCAGCAAAGATAAAGAACTACAATGAGAAGCTGGAAGAAGGCTATGTTGGTATAGAGAAGCCAAGGATTCACTTTTCGGTGACTGCTGCTAACAACACAAACCAACTAATGAAGATTATGAATGAACACCATTGGGACACAATACATGACGGTGACAAGATACAGGTTCTTAAGCTCAGAGACAACCCATGGGATATGAAATCGGTGGCATTAAAGGCTGGTGAGGTTTACATACCTGATTGGTTCAGGGAATTGCCATTTGATAACGAGGCGCACGAGCGTAAACTTATAGACAAGAAGCTTGAAAACATCATAGGATCAATTCTACACTGGGAGTTTAAGCGCCAGGATGACTACAGTGATGAGGTGTTTCAAGAAGTTAGCTTTTTTAATTGATTTACTTATAAAACGGGACTACATTGTATTATGATCAATGAAAACGAACTACAGGGGATAAAAAAGACATTTTCTAACCATCGTCATGTTAAGCACACCGATAGTAAATCCTGGTTAATTAGAAATCCAGGGGGGACTGAATATTGGTTCAGGGTAACATGGTGCCCTAGTAGCTTGTTGTTATCTGGAGATGTTGGAGAAATAGTACTAACACACTATCAAGCAATGTCAACATGGCAGGAAGCAGCTAAGTGGGTTCTAGGTGCTGATCATGGATACTTGATGCAAAAGTCTAATAAAAATCGTAAGTTCGACCAGAAAGAAACAATAAAACAGATCATACTTATTGCCGACGAGCACCTGAATGAATATAATGATGATTCCATTTGGTATAAGCTGTCAGAGCTTACTAGTATACCAATTGCTAATATGAAAGAAACCAAAAATATCATAGATGAACTTGAACTTGAACATTGTGGTTATTTCGAATCTCATGAAGATGTTTATAGATTCATGAATGATGATGACGATTGGACAGGATCTACCAGCTACGATATAAACACGTATTATCAATACGAGGCATTGCAGGTATGGGCCAAGGCTGCCATTAAGGAAATTAAATGAGCAAAGTATTCAGAGATGTGATGGTTGATATGCTAACCCACATTGAGCCATTCAAAGACTCAATATCTAATCTGTTGATGAAAAAAAACACAGATGGCACCATAACCGCTGTTGCAAAAGCACGTGATGGTAACATCGCGTTGAGGATAGAATCAAAACATGAAATACCAGAATTCGATCACATTGCGTGCTTTGGAAGCCTTCCATACCTGCGCTCTATTCTAAAATCTGCATATTTCAGTGGTAAATCCAAATCATCGCAGGGCATGTCGATGGATATGGAATTTGATGTATCCTCAAATGGAAAAACAACCGCACTACGATCTATTCAATTTAGTACTAAGTCCGGAAGATTTGAGGCATTTTATCAGGCTACAGATCCATTCGTCAATAACCTAAATAAGGTCAAACTGCCAGCCATAGAAGATTGGGATGCCGATTTCACTATTGGCCAGGATGAAATAAAAGATTTCTCTGAAATTCTTAAGATACATAAAACAGCACCAAAAATTGGTGGAGATCGTGATGATATATTCAGACTTACTATTGATGATGGTATAGTACAATCAACATTCGGTGATAAGGGACATCACTCATCAGTTCTACTTGCCAGTAACGTCAATATAGAGACTGATACTTCTGGTATAAATTCTCTATTTGCTGTGTCTAAAATAGAAGCCATGTTTAAACTTGTAGGTAAGGGAGAAGCATTGTGTTCTGTTGCAAAACGTGCTTTCAGGGTACAATTAGAAACCGCATGGTGTACCTACTCAATAGTAACCACTGCTAAAAAACTAGGGATATAATTATGTTAACAATATTAATCACAGCAATCACATTTTTCGTACTGGGTCATTTCTTCGGAATACTTATTATTAAGGGCATCAACAATATGCTTGGTAGGCCATATATGACAACAGTATTTACGGGCGAGAAGGAAGGAAGTATGTCAATAAATGCCATGTTTAATAACCTGTTCATATATGAGCTTGATAGGCAGTATTCTCAAATTCCTTCAGACATGTATGATCCTATGGCGGATGACAATGAAAAAATAGCCATATATCTGTACGATGTTCTTAGTAACATCGCTGATAATTATCTACCAGAGAAACCCCAGTACATGATAGATGATATAGCCGCAAATGTTCCTTCGATGGGTGGCAATGGAGGAAAAACAGTAAGGCAGGTAGTTGATCTAAGCGATGTTTCTTCCAAAACCGTGTCCAATAATGGGATAGACTTAGAACAAGGATGATAGGATCAAGATATGATTAATTCACCATTTACATCTATAGGAAGACTAGAAAATGAAGTTAATGACCTCAGACACAATATCAGTAATAAGGCTGATGGTTATGAGATTCGCGATCTCGTTGATAGGATTTCTAATACGACCAGTGAGATCAATAGTAGGCTGGATAGTATGGAATATTCCGTGCGGGAACTTGGCTCCAGGATTGATGAAATTCTCACTAGGATGCAAGAAAGTGAGTAAATATTAGTTATTCAAGAGGAAATATAGATGTTACAGGTAAAAGAGAATAGTTTTAACGAGTCAAGCCGAGTTTCCATTGGTGAAACCGTTAAAATAATTGCTACCAGTCAGATGGGTGAAGTGGTAGGATACACCGGTGGTAAATGGCAAGTACGAACCACCGATGGAAATGTGATCGAATTGTCAGAATCACAAATTGAAACAAGAACAGTGTTACTTGGATAATAGTGAAAAGGTGGTTGCCAGTAGGTTCTAAAAACCCATCCTGGAAAAATCTACACCGTTCCAATGCGGGCAATAACATTGAAGGTCGAAGGGTTACCGGGCTAAAAGCACTAAGCTGGATATCATCTATTTTCATAGTGGTACCAGTAGTGATCCTAACTATATCCCCAGGTAGTGGTACGCATACATTTATATTCGTACTATTCCTTACAAGTCATACATTACTATCACTGTATACTTATTTCAAAAAAGAATGGGCTATTCTCTATACTAATCTGTTCTTCGTTGCATTGGATCTGATAGGAATTTACATTAGGTTGGTAGAACCTCTTGACTTTTTACACTAAAGGTGATAAATATATAACATGAATATTAAAACCAACACCACTGTTGATTTTCGCTGGCATCTCCCGATGCCTCGACCAGCTATGCCCGTACCTTTTGGTCCGGGCATTTAATTCGCTGGGTATTCACTCTCACATTTTTATATCCAGCCTAATCGGGGTATAGCGCAGTCTGGTAGCGCGCCTGCTTTGGGGGCAGGATGTCGGGAGTTCGAATCTCTCTACCCCGACCAATCAGGGTATAGCTCAGTCTGGTAGAGTTCTCCGCTCGGAACGGAGATGCGCCGGTTCGAATCCGGCTTCCCTGACCAAATGCAGGATGTAGCTCAGTCTGGTCGGAGCAACGCACACTAGGTGCGTAGGTCATGGGTTCAAATCCCATTATCCTGCCTTAAATCGGAGATTAGCTCAGTATAGTAGAATACCATCACCACGGTTATGGAAGTCAAGAGTTCGAATCCTGTACAACCATAATACAGTAAATACTTTAGCACAGTACATAAAATGAGGTTCTACCCCATGAGTGACAACGTGATTAAAGGTCCATTTGGACAAAATAGTAATATCGGATCTATCGATATACCAGAAGATCAAATACCAACTGTACTACTTTGCGCTGGATGTGGTAATAGTTTATTCGTAATGTTGCTTATGCCAGATGGAGATATAGCCCCAGTGTGTCAGCACTGTCAATTAGAATTTGGCTATACATCCGATGGAAAAGAAGGTATAATAGTACCAGAGGAATATGATGAAATCGGGATTCCGCCCGACGCTGAAAAATAGATCCGTGGCAGAATGGCATCGCATCGGTCTCCAAAACCACAGTCACCGTTATGGTGCGAGGGTTCGAATCTTTCCAGATCTGCCAACTAAAACATAATTTTTGTGTTTTAGCTGTTGACATGTTATCCACGTTGTATTATTCTCTATATAAGTAAACAAAGTATTATTCTTTTAACACAGTAATAAAGGTAGAAATTATGGAACGTGCAGACTTTGATGAACTATTCAAACTGTCGGTGCAGGAACTAAACCAAAAGCGGGTGGAAGCCTGGGACCGGTGGACATGGGACAGCGGTTCAACCGAGGATAAAAAAATCATCAGTACAATCGATACCATGCTGAAAGCAAGAGACCGCTTGGGCCTACTTGGATCAGAAAGCTCCGATACTTGACTTATTATACCGGGAGGTCTATATTAGGACTGTTCCCGATAAGTTATCGGATTTATTAACCTTAAATAAGGATTAAACGATTATGCGTTATATTCTCAACTTCAATGAAGAGGCGGTTTCCTTGATTGGAACAAGTGTTTACGGCCTTAATATCATTTCAAAAGAAAACAACAGCCTGGGTGCGTCAATCGCGCTGGTACCAAATACCGAGGGAGCTGCCTTTTCTCCGGTATCTGCCGATTCCAACCGCTTCAAGACCCGTTTCAATGCGGAAACCGCTCGCTCGGTTGGCCTCCGTGGATCTCAGCGTTATACCTTACGCGCCGGTCGTGGTAAGAACCCAACTTTCTTTTTGGTTCCCCATTCACAGGTTCGCCACAGCAAAAGCCTATCAATCGATGGTCCCGCCGTTACTGTGAGTATCACGGAACGTGCAGCGTAAGTAAACCGATCTCCTGGTAGTTAAAAATGGGGCGTATAGTAGCCCCATTTTTAGGTTGCGGTTAATATGAAACCAATTACAGTTTGGGAAAGGTATAGCGAATCCCACTGGGCTTGGGAACACAACCACATCGAAGATGGTCATACCGAATCAGACATACCACTGGCTCATAATAAGGATCAAGCCAATGCATGGAAGAAAGGAAAATGGAACGCAATACACGCACATCTTGATGAAAACAACATAGTTGTCGAGTAGTATAGTATAAATACAACATGCCGTTGTAGCTCAGCCCGGGAGAGCAGTCCCCTCGTAAGGGAAAGGTCGAGAGTTCGAATCTCTCTAGCGGCTCCACACTAAGATTTTTTCTTAATATTTCTCCCCCGATATGTAGGTGTCTGTGCGTGGCAATTAGGACATAATATTCTTAAATTTGATATTCTGTTATCATATCTAATACCATTAATATGATCCAGTTCCAATGGTATTAATACATCGAGCCATTTCTCTAAACCACACCAGGAGCAAGCACGATCCAACAATCCACACTCTATTATTCGTTCTTTGAGTCTACAGCTACTGATACCAATACCATCAACTTGTAAGTAGTCGCTGATTGGTCTCTTTTTTGGTAATCTTTTGCCCTTATTCCATAATTGTCCATGGAAATGCGATGTGTCAGTGTTGTGTTTCCTTATAAAATTATTAACAGTGCTGTAATTACCGCCACACCTTTTTAATCCCAGCCGTTTAAGCACCAGACTAATTGATTTGCATTCGGATATGGCTAACAACATATCATCATCTTTCCAGGTTCTTCTATTATTCATCTTGTTACTCCAAAATGGTAAACGTGTCATTAACATATATTTAGCGTTTACTGTATTATATACTTGACATTATAACAACTAAGTATTATAAATATACAATATAGGGAACGTGGTGGAATTGGCATACACAGCGGGTTTAAGTTTCGCTGCCTCCGGGCATGAGGGTTCGAACACCTCCGTTCCCACTAATTACATAGGACAGTACTATGACTACAAAACATTATCCACCTGGATACGACCACAGCCGGGACATACCTCAAGCAAAGAAAGAGGCTGTTGTCGCCCAAGAAAAAAAACCTGATACTGTGAATATCCCAGCATCATCCCCTAAATTACCAAGGTCATTAGATCGGTAATATTAAACACCACTGGAGTAATTCAATGAAATATGTTATTATGATGCTTGTGCTAGTATTTGCTATGTATGGTTGTGCTTCCACAGGACAGCAGAATGGCAAAATGGGTGGTGCTGTAACTGGTGGTGCTCTCGGTGCCATTATTGGTAATGCAGTGGACTGTAAAGGTTGTGCTCTTATTGGTGGATTACTTGGTGCAGCCGCTGGCGGATATGTTGGTGGTGAAATAGGTAAGAGGATGGACGAACAGGATGCAGCAAGGATGAATAACACCATCAACACTGCACCAACAGGACAAACAGTATCATGGTCGAATCCAGACACCAGTATTAAGTATGATGTGACACCAACCAGAACGTACAGAGAACCTCGTGCTAACGACTACTGTCGTGAGGTAACCATCGGGCAGGCTGACGTTGGTGGCAATCGCCAGGAAGTCTACGGCACAGCTTGTCGCCAACCTGATGGTTCCTGGAAAATGAAATAGTAAATATTGATATGTGCTGAGTTGGCTGAGTGGTTGAAGGCAACGGTTTTGTAAGCCGTCGGAGGAATCCCGTCACAGGTTCGAATCCTGTACTCAGCTCCAAAATGAAAAAGTACATAACAGCAACAGCAAGATTAGCCGACGGTGGTTCTTGGGATATAGACATAAGCATAGGTGTGCTAAGTGAGTCAATTAATGCAACGGACTTAATTCTAAAAACTTTTGGTGATGACACCGGTCCTCCTATAATTAGTGTGCGCATTGAAGAGTATAACTTCTATAACGATATGGATCAAAGCAAATTTGAAGATGCAATCAATAACATCACCGATTAATAATTTGACAAACTAAATACAATCTGTTATATTGGTCATATGCTGGTTCTCGCATGACCGTCCCGATATTAAGAGTAAAGGTCTTTAATATTACCACCGGCATACTTTGGAAGCGTGGCTGAGAGGTTTAAGGCATTCGGTTGCTAACTGAACGACCACCAACGTGGTCCGTGGGTTCGAATCCCACTGTTTCCTCCAGTATACCATGGTGTCGTTTATCGACTGTGGGTCCGTAGTCAAGAAGGTAATTCGTTAACTCGGCAAGCTCTTGGCGTAGTGACAGAGGATGGTTGTATGTGGTCACGTCGGGATAAGTAGAATCGCTGCCCTTTGGCAAGCCGTGGTGTATTGTGGAAGAGCTACCGCATTGGCGAGCGGCGCTGCCTTGAAAGCAGTTTGATCCAGAAATGGGTTTGTGGGTTCAAATCCTACCTCTTCTTCCAGCTTGACTTATCCTAGTCATGGTGATAATCTAATACCATGGCAGACATCAAAAACAATCTATCAGAATTCTTAGGTAAATACGTTGAATTGATGGACGGAAGAAAAGGGTTCGTATTAGCACCAAGCGGTGGAGGGAATGCATACCAGTTTTTGTGTTTAATGAATAGGTTAGGTGAATTCACATTCAAAATTGATAGGGATGATGGATTTAGGGAAATTGGTGTGTATAGGGAATTAGGTGATATTAGAAACGATCCTATGCAACCCGGAGTATCTATCAGTGATATATTGGAGTTAATGAAAGATGGTAAACGATTCAGAGAACTTCAACGGCTTCTCAAGTAAACGAAGTGCAGATGCATTTGAACATGCGTCAAAATTATTTCAGGAAAATCCAGAGGCATTTGAAGAATATCGTCTTAAGACGATAGAAGAATGCATCAGTAGACTACCGGCAGAAAAACAACAGCGTGCCAGGGGTCTGCAATTCAGAATTGACAACGAGATGAGGAAAATCAAAAACCCACTAGTTCGTGCAACTAAAATGAACTCAATGATGATTGAATCACTGATTAAATTGGATGGAGTTTTTAAGGTTGCAACTGGTAAGAGAAAATTAGAGGGACCAACCGAAAAAGCAGACGTACTCCCGTTTGCACGTAAAACACCGGAAGAGTAGTATTTATAATAGAATACAACTGATTAGTAGTTACACTGGTAGAATGCAACTTCCTTGACATAATTTCAATTTCATGTATAATTATGATTATAATATAGCCAAAGAGAAATGATTATGAACTTAAATAAGAACATACTCGACCTAGTTAATAAAGCAGTACGTGATGAACTGCATGTTTCTGACGAAATACTGATTGAAAATCTGTACAACAATCCACTGCTTGCCGGACTTTCCATATCCACGATTGACAAAGCTGTCCATGATATTGCTGAAGAAGATGGAAAATTCGAGATAATTTAATCATGTCTCTACATAACCTAACATATACGATATCGGCTAAACAAATAATTTTTTGTTCCTGGTCCTAAATCCTTTCTTCTTCATAACCGTTTTAGCATATAGATCCAGCATTTCTTTATCGCGATTCCACTCCAAAGCAAACGGCACGTTTGTATTACTCTGCAAATCAGTCAATACTGCCTGTAATTCAGGACCAGACTTTGCCAACAATTTCCCATATTTTGCAAATGCCTTGCGGAACAGATCTCCTACTTCCTTAGTGGTAGTTGGTCCACGTATGTCATTCATACGCTGCACGAAGTGAATCTGAGATAGTGAAACATCGATGCCAATGGTGTTAAACAGGCTGTCAATCATCTTCTCAAGCTCACTAAGATCATTCTGGGTAACTTCTTGGTGACCGGCATGATCAACATATGCGCTGCTCCTGTGAGTTGTGCTTGTCTGATTCCTGTATTCTATGAGATCCTGTATTCGCATAATGATATTTATCATTTACATATAAACATAAACCCGGTATAATGTTCAGACGCTAAATAACTATTCAGAGGTAATGCCAAAGTGGCTCTGAAAATAATCCCAGATTCTGACCCCATACTTCACACTGCGTGTGAGTCGTTCAATCCAAGAAATACTGACTTCCCACTCAAAGAAACCATTCAGGAGATGTTTGTTCTCATGGAAGAAAAAGGCGGTATCGGTCTAGCGGCACCACAAGTTGGTATCAATATGCGTTTCTTCGTTATGGAAATGAACGGAGTTACGAGGGCGGTTTTAAACCCAAAAATAACCTGGAAAAATAACGAGCTATCAAATAATACAGAAGGGTGCCTATCATACCCAGGCATAATTGTGCGGGTTGTGCGCCCACGTTCTATTCGTGTGCAATTCTCGACTGCTTCTGGCTTTACCAGAAAGAAAACTCTGTATGGTACAGATGCTAGGTGTTTTATGCACGAGGTTGATCACCTCAATGGTGTGGTGATCGGAGATATAGGAGAATTAGTAAGTGTCCGTGTTCAACATAATAGACCAGAGAAAAAGTGAGAACGAAACGTTCTGCGACGTTGTTCTGGAAATAGATAATGGTGATTGGAAATCATTCGGATTGCACAACGACATTGGCAACATGACTGAATGGATGAATAAAACCAGCATCTACGATGCAGTTTTAACAGCATGCGGATTCAAAGGTAGAGTAACAATGTATCTCTACAGCCCTGGTGATGTTGGTGATAATTGTAATAAATTAGTAATAATTCATCCCGGTCTTAAAGAAGAACCTATAACCAAATCACTTATATCTCCTGAAGTATATTCGCCTTTTTAAGGTTGACATATATCAGTAGTGTGTATATATTAAACTTAACGGATTGGGTGCAGCGCCTAGTCTACGGTGATTAGCTTCTCCGGCATTCAATAAATCGTATCTCTGTGACTGTAAGTTAAGTTGGCGTGACGACTAGGAGTGTTGGTTTTAGCTAAACCATTTGCGGTCCGATTCCGACATCTTAGAGACTTCGTGAGAATTTATTTTCAGATCTAGCTTGACATATGATACTGAAGAATGTATATTGTGCATATTGAAAGATCAACTTTACTAAATAAAGAGTATGAACATGAACAGCCGGAATTTTAAACGAAATATACGAAAGATTACCTCCGAGTAGTCCCGGCTTCTTTTGCCCACGGACTATCTCAGAAGTCCGGCAGGGTACCAAATCTCCAAAACCAGTAACACACACCACCGGACAACAAATTGCCCCCGTAGCTCAGCCTGGAATAGAGCAGCGGTCTACGAAACCGAAAGTCGGGAGTTCAAATCTCTCCAGGGGCACAAAAGTTTATTGCACTGTAGCTCAGTCTGGTTAGAGCTGCGAACCGATAATTCGTGAGTCGTTGGTCCGAATCCAACCAGTGCAACCAAACGAGCGCGGGGCGAAAATCCCGTAAGACGCATGAATATTCCCTTGTACTCTAACTGGCAAGAGGACGCACTGTTAATGCGTTGTATACCGAAAGGTTATGGTGGTTCGAATCCTCCCGAGGGAGCCAAATAATACTAACATTGTTAATGTTATCGTGCAAAAACAATGTTAGTAATTTGATACGAAAGATAATTGGGTCGTTAACTCAGCAGGTTAGAGTCTTACCTCTTAAGTAACGAGACGCCGGTTCGATTCCGGCACGACCCACTAGATTATGGATCGGTAGCTGAGATGGATTAGCGAGTGCCTGAAGAGCACCAGAGGTTGGTTCGATACCAACCCGATCTACAGAAGTATCAATGGAGGTGTAGCTCAGTCTGGTCAGAGCAGTTGGCTTTTAACCAATTGGTCGTCGGGTTCGAATCCCACCACCTCTACCAAAGGAAGCGTCATGATCTGATCAATCATGACAAGGTTATGCGATTGTCACCAAGTCACTTTGAATGGCAAAAACGCCCGAACCACGATGTCCCAGGATGGAATAGACGTGGATTAATGCCCCTGTAGCTCAACGGTAGAGCGGCAGTTTTATAAACTGCTAGGACCAGATTAGTCCGAGATCCCGGTTCGAATCCGGGCAGGGGTTCCAATAAAAGCCCGTGTAGCTCAGTTTGGTAGAGCGGCTCCTGGAGTTAGGGAGTAGGGACTCAGGTTCGATGCCTGACGTGGACTCCTATTGACTTATGTTTGGATAGTGAGTATATTTAATACAAATCAATGTACTTGAGGTTTGATATGTTTAAAAGATATGCTATACGTCATGTGTCTAATAAAAATGCTGTACTGAAAAGAATAGTTTCACCACCACGGCTTAGTGACTGGACAGATGCAGTAGATGATGCGCAGATATTCAAACACCAACGTGAGGCACAGGACTGCGCAGACTACATCACCAAGGTAGCATTTAATACAGAAGTCTTTGAGGTAGAAGTCAACGAAAATGACTCCCGTATTATTGCGGAACAGCGTAGGTGGCAAAGTGCCAGCGATAGTGTTAGTGACCGATATGGAATTGAAAGAACCACCATTAAAATAACAGAATAAGCTATCGGGCCTTTAGCATAACTGGTTAATGCTATGAACTCATAATTCATAAGATCGGGGTTCAAGTCCCTGAAGGCCCACCATAATACCCTCGTAGCTCAGATGGACTAGAGCATTGGATTCCTAATCCGAAGGTCGCAGGTTCAAATCCTGTCGGGGGTTCCACATGATAGATGATGGAACAGAAATAACTAAAAGCGTTACTGTTGATGAGTTACGCAAGATGCGTGCTGGTGCATTTGACCGTTGGGCATGGGACACTGGATCAGATGAAGACCGAGATAAATTTGAACAACTAGATACTATACTAAATGAACTCAAAGATGGGTCTAAAAAACCTGCACCATCGTGGAATGGTGATGGTACAAAACTATACATAGGGCCATATCAATACACGTTATCCACAGCATGGGATATTTCTACCAGCGTGTTGACAAAACCCTAAACATAGGATAGAATATCCATTCCACAAACCAAACGAGGAAATACTGATGCCAAAGGATATTATCCGTAACAAGAAGGATAACCGAATTTTTATTACCAAGCCACCGCGCAAGTTCAAAATCGGCACCAGGAAGAGCGGGAAGTCCGCCCATACCATGTCCAATGACGACCTCCTGGAAGTTCTTGGGGATGCCAGTAAATCACGGTATCATCAGAACTCACGTGAAGTACTATCCTCTCGTGGCATTTCTGCTTAATTAACCACTGCAACTACGAGTTCACCATCCTGATTAAAAACAACCAGCAGCAACATAGCTGCTGGTATTTTGGAGTAATAAGATGAAACATTTAATTGCAATAACGATGTTAGTACTTGCATTAGCAACAAGCGCGCACGCAACTAAGCTCACAGGTGTCCAATCAATAAATCATCCTGTAACTAAGGCAGACAAGGAACGTGCAGTAACAGCGGATAAGGATGCTCGGTTCCTGAGCCATTCAAGACTTTGCGAAGGTCCGGCGGCAGCATTCGTCTCCAAGTGCAGAAAGGCTTATATTTATCGTGAATTGAAGAATTGAACTATGGAAGATCATCTTCTGAATCGCCAGGATGCACACCATCCTCATTATCCGGCTCTGGAACCCACATGGAGTCCATATAGCCGGTTGGTTCCATATCCCTTCTCCCAGTAGGTCCAATATTTGGAGTGGCTCCAATAGAGTCTAATAGTGTCTCATCGTCTTCTTCGCTATCTCTTGCATCATTTCGTATTTTGTCCAATTGTTGGGAGAAATCATCCGGTAGATATTTAGATTCACCAGTTTTTATGGTTTGAAGCAGCTTGAACACAGCCATATAATATTCTTTTTTATAAATTTCTTCGTTCGTAGCAACGTACATCCATGTCGCAAACGACAATACAGAATTTCGTATCTTTTCAAAATCTTTATGATAATCACTACCACCAGCATGTCTGAATTCCACATACCCCTCTGGTAGTTTTCTAAGATTAACTGACTGATTTTTATCTTTTGGAACTACCGATGCAAGAGCATTTATAGCATTACTTATATCCGCACTAGATGTTCCAACCTTACTGGTTAGTTGATTAATTAACTGTATAGCCTTTTCTGGCTCATATTTTATAAGCGATGTTACATTCGTTATCAACCGAGGTAATATAGCAGCAGCAGCATCACTTAACTCTCTACCGTACTGAGCCACAGCATTATGGTCACCCATTAGCAATATCAATTTTACATAATCCATTTCATTGATATTACTAATACCTATATTGATATGAAATCCAGTATGCTGTGTAGTGACACCCGTTAATGTTTCAAACCCAAGCAACCCAGGATTATCTATAATATTAAAAATATACGGCATTGCCTGTAACCCGTCCTCTAGAGTCATTATTGGTGATATTATCTCTATACCTATTATATCTTCTTCGTATTTCTCAATATTACCAAGTGAAATATCAGGCACAACACTCCATGAATCATACCCATTATGTTTTGCTTTCTCATTTCCTTCCAATACTGCGTAATTAACTTTATCTCCCAAATATTTTTGAAGCTGAAATGAAAATATCTCATAGAATACTTCCCTTATATTTTCATTGCCTTCTTTTATATTAAACGTTTCTCGATCCCATCCATCTTCATACATGCGATAATTAATACTTTCCAATTTACCAAGCGTTGATGCCTTTCCCACATCACCACGTTGCATAACAGATTTAACAGATTTTTCTTGATTTTTAGATATAAGCATACCATTGTATGGATACATTTTAAGAAGTGCCATAACAATAGGCATCTTCAATTCACTACGAAGTATAGCAAACATTTCAGATTCTGTTGGCCAGTCACCATTATGATAATTAGCATCATATTTAGTGACATCCACAAATGTTGATACTAACCTGGATTTTAATATTTCGCTATTATCTTGTTGAACTGTAGCTGGTACTGCGAGGGGGTAGAAAAACATAATAACATCATGCCATCTTGAATTTCCAAGTGACTTCACATACCATTCTTCCTTCACATCAAATTCGGCATTTCTGTTCATGTATGTGTATACGAAATAGTCAATTCCTTTATAAAATAGTTCTGCCTCAAAGCCAAAACTTATGTCTGGATTCTTCAAAGCCAAATTGACTAGCTGCTTAGATATTTTTGCGCCTTCGATGAGTTCCATAATATGCCCTTGCTTTGATAGTATTTATGCTATATATTATTAATATGGATGAACTTCACCTCACAAAGAAAGATTTCAAACTGGAATGGTTTTCCGGGACTGGCGCTGGTGGTCAATTTCGCAATAAACATCAGAATTGTGTTAGAATTACACATATGGAAACAGGAATGAAGGAGGTAGGTCAGAACAGCAGAGAGCGATCAACAAACCAACGTGAAGCGTTCACTAGGCTAGCCAAACGCGTGATAGCTGTTTATACCATGAAGGAAGATCGTGAAATATCAAACGAACGCGTCAGAACGTATCATGCCGGAAGAAACCAAGTAACTGATCACGCATCAGGATTAACCCAAGAATACAAGCATGTTGTGGATAATGCCAATATCGGGGATATGATAGAGGCAAGGCACAGGGAAATGGCTAAATTGGTACTGGATAAATTACTAAAAGAAATAGAGTAAATATTGGTACTGGAGGTTTTCCTATGTCATCAGTTACCATACTCACCGGTCGTGCTGAAACAGAATATTCAGCGCAATCAGAATTATTAGAAAAAATAAGAAGTTATGTAGATAGTGGTGGGTGGGAAGTGCAGGGAGGAATTACGCATGCAATACTACAACCACCATCAGAAAACAGCAAAACCATACATTTCTTCAGTGTATTAATGGTGCAGCAGTAATTTCTTTAAATAATACTTGACTTTAGACCCAAAATATGAGAGAATTACTACTCATTAGCGGAGAACCATTATGTCAAAAACTACTGATATTGGAAGCATAACCAACAGTGTTTTAATGGCTATGGATAAAGAATTCCGCAAAAACGAAGTTTATTCATTTCCCAGGAAGCACAACGCCGTTCGTCCGATTGTACATGCGATTGTAGCTAGCTCAATGAGCGAATATCAAAAACCAAAAGCAAATGTTTCGTTCGTAGTATCTACAGCAGAAACAGCCAGCATCAGTAATGTTACAAATATGATGCTGCGGACGCTGGATCATGAGCTTCGAAAAAATGACATTTTTGCTTTTCCTACCAAGCATGCAGAAATACGTCCTATTTTTAATGCTCTGGTAACAGAAATAATGACTGACCACATTGCCGAAATGGTACTCGAAGAAACGCATGATGAGAGGTATGTATCATGAACAAAACCAAAATGAAAAAATATATTTCTAAACTATCACCAAAAGAATTGGTTGATATGATATTCATAGATCCGGTGTCCGATATACAAAACCGACGAGCTTTCGATTTCGCATCATACACATTCGTAGCTATTATCGACATGGATTCACTAAAATGGGTGAATGATAATCTTGGGCATCTGGTTGGCGATAAACTATTGCGCGTCTTGGGGGGATCACTTGATAGCTTATTCGGCGGCAATGCTTACCATCTTTCAGGAGATGAGTTTGCTGTTGTTGGTAATAATCTTAAAACTATTTTTTCAGGATTGTCTAAGTTGCGCCGAAATCACAATTCATTCAGCTTTGGTGTAGGTCGTGACCTAAGATCAGCCGACCATGATATGCAGTTCGACAAGAAGAAGCGTGAGCTTTCAGGCGAGCGTGCTCACCGTGGTGATGCACCAATGGATATGAGAGTAAAATCAGCCAAAAATGGCTAGCCCGCCGAACAACACACTAGCAACAATTATCCAAAATAGCAAGTCCGGAGTTCAGCTATTTGAATACGCTTCCGCTCACTTCTTTCAGTCATCCTTCGGACTTAAAAGTAAAAGACCTGTTGCAAGTCCCCAGAGTACAGTGCGAAAATACGTTCAGCATCCTGTCACACGATTTTGAGATTTTTGCACTTAATAATCCAACCCAGCATATTTGTCCACATTATCATTCTCACGATTTTTGTGCTCCTGGTAAGCCTTTTTTAGTGAGCTTTTAAATCCCGGATCTGAGAATAATTTTGAAACCCGGTCATGTAACTCAATTTTACCTATTTCATCCTTTCCTATCCAATCCATGGATTCCACCTCATCGTCCGTGTCGCCCTCATAGGCGGGGTCTCCGTCAAACTCTTCATCTGATATACGTAGGAATATATGATAGCCCCCTAAGCCCACCCGTGGTTCCTTACCTAGTATTGCCAGCTTATATAGTGTTGCAGGATCTGATACGAGGATTCCTCCCTCTTCGTAAAGTTCCCTGATTGCTGCTCCTATTATACTTTCACCCTCATCTACACCGCCGCCAAAATAATCATATTGGCCGCCATCGGTTATATTAGCACCACGCTTCTGTAACAGAAATCTGTTAGTTTTTGGACAATATATTAATACACCAGCACCATAGTGTATATCTGGCTGGTTTTCTGGTTTATCTTGCTCTATCAATTGAAGAAATTTCATGATAGTATTTACCCGTATTGACTAATTAAGCACCGATGTATATTATTATCAATTGGTGCACTCCGGAGTTCAGCACGCAGTAGCCGTTCTTAGTTCGCCTGACGGCTCACCCACGCCTACGATAATTTAGTTCTTACCCCGGTATCAAGCCCCTGACTTCCAAATAAAAAGACATATATTAATTAAACAAACCAGCGTCAAGAATTGATGGGTTTGTAGTTTGTAACCATTTACGTTGATCTATTTGTTTTTTGAATGGGCAACTAATAAGTTATTTGTGACGTACATATTGGCATAGCCGGTTGTGTGAAAGTACCAGAGTAAACTGGATTGCAAATAACGGGGCAAGGATGTGTCCTCCGGTTGAGGGAATCAGGTAAATCGTAATTTTACCGGGACGGATGCCGCTCTTCTTCTGCGAAGCAGAGAATCCGCTTTGTCGGTATCAAGAGTTCCGGTTGCGTGCTGAACTCCGGATCTACAAATTAATTGTTTAATTCAAAAACCTGTGATATTCTAATTAAATGGAAAAAGAAATTTCAAAAATAGATAATATATTAAAAGAAATAAAAGCCTCCACCGGGTGGAGTAATATTGCAGCCACACAAAGTGGATACGTGATAACATTCAATGAAAGTGATGCTCATCAGATACGTGGGTTGTCTAAGAATGATTCTACGTTTTTTCTTGAGTTTGAAAGTCTTGCTACAGTACCAATATGTTTTCATGTAATTAGGCATCGTATTGGTGGACCAGCAGAGGAAGCAGTAAGTGGATACACAATGGATGAAACATCATATAGTTCGCACACCAAAGAAGAATTCAAGCGCATAGAAATGGAATGGTGGATAGAAGGAATAAGAAGCAACGGATTAGACGGTATTCCTATATGGGCTTGTGTTGAGGATGGCTGGTACTGTAAAAATAAAGCAACTGGATTACTAGATTGGCCAGATACGGAATGGCCAGAGTTCTACGCAAAAAAAGTTAAAATAGATTGGTCTAATCCGCGTGGTAGAATAATAGAATACGGCAATAGAACTGATATTACAGATGACCTTAGACCACTGAATTTAATTGCCGTAAACATGGCAGAGGAATATATACAAGGCAAGCTTAATACTAGGATGTGTGAGTTTTTTCAAATGGATTGGGCACGGGGTGTTAACGAATTGAACTCTGATAATAATAAAATAATACTGTTCAATGGAGTTATTAAAACTGAATTATTAACTGGATTAAACTTATGGAATGGTAATCTACTCGGTGATGCTGAAACAGAAATGATACTGTTATCAGAATTCAATAGGATTTACAATAGTGAAAAACTGGATTGATATAATAACAGCAGACGAATACTTCGATCTTATAGATATTAATAAGAATTATGTTATTCACACCAACTTAAGATTCGGTTCTAATACTATTCATACGCATTATGAACAAATGGTTGTGATACGTGATGTTCCTAAAAACTTCCATGATGAACCACCAACATTGGCTTTCTTCACACCACTGTATAAAACAACAGACGGCAACGGCCTGCCACATGGTGTTAAGCCGGCAGCAGCACAGCGGTATGGTGTTGTTGCATTTTTATGGGGTACGTTCAGTGATGTTGGTAAGGAACTTGCAGCAGTAGCAGATATTATAACTACACCGCTGGGTGATGATGGTTTCATACCACACCGAGAAGATGGTTTCCCGGCTATTATAGAAATGGTTAACTTATATAAGCACTATTACCATGGATTGCTGCATCGCGTTGGTAATCACCCTACTATAAAAACAGATTATGTTGTTTCATCGTGGTTCCTAAACGGAGTACAAAAGCGGATTGACGGCCCGTGTGGTATAACAATAAAAAACTATCAGGAGTTTTGGAAAGATGGAGTAAATCATGGATACAAGGAGGAAGACCATTATCTTGATTGGGCACTACGCGATTCATCCATTGGTGAAATTACTACAGGAACACTAGTTACTCCAAGAATTGATCAGAACAAATTAAATCCACACGTTGCTGACTTATCTGATTTTCTTAGTTCTCTACATGGCGAGACTAATATTTTTTCAAACACATACTTCACAGATGCACAAGATGAAATTTGCTTCGGTGCAGAGTTTTTATGAGTATGGAATTTAAAGTTGTAGAATCACCAGAACCAACACGCGTTGGAACCTCCAGGGCGGGGAGGATTATTGTAAACGTTACTGAAATATTTGATTCTACTGTATTACTATACGCAAGCACTAGATTATTACAAGGTGAGATTGCATCAGATATTATAGAACAAAATAATTGTTCGTTTATGAACCCCAAACGCTGGCGTGTTAATATGGCTCACACAGTGGAAAGATCTTGTATACAACAATTCAAATCAGTATCACTTGATATTTTAACTGAATATTGGCGTAAACCAATAGACATTAAAGAATCTAATTTACGTGGGCTCGGTAATGGGATATTTAGATTCTTCAATAGTGATTATTTTGGTTCACGACGAGTTATATGCAGCTTCCTATGGCCAGAAATAGGAGAACTTCCAGCAAGTCCGGTTGTTGTATCTGAACCCAATTATACCGCTGTAAAGACACTAACCTGGATGCATAAACATTCTCCGATAATAGTACCATTTACTGATGCTGACACAGTTTTTATAGATGCAGAAACTGAAATTTCATATATAAGCGATCTCATGTGTTGACTTAATTGATATTTTTGATATAATTATGCCATGATTACCAACATTCTAGAATATTTAGTGACTGATATTTACTTCCAGTTGTGGCTTATTGCACACATGAAAGATGATGAACGCTTCACATTTACTAAGGAAGACTGGGATGATAATCTAATAACACAATTTCCAAACGATACTGATATTCCAGATTATATTTCCGTCGGGCCTGGGTTCTTACACCACCTAAACACCGAAGGAAGATTCCACCTAGGTAGAAATGCTGCTTCCATAAGCATATCAGAAATGACTATTGCCTGGGGTAAAACATATACTAATATTGCCAAAAATACAAAAATAGATATCAGCAGAAAAGTTGGACCGGCTAAAATCATCATCACGAACATGCGTAAATGGCATCATGATGGTATATTACACCGTAGACGTGGTGATTCAATTATCATCAAAAATGCAACATTCATATGGGGTAAAATGGGTGTATACGGTCGCGACACAGGTCCGTATCAGATATCACTGAAACAAGTAAGGGCTAAATCTCACCTGGGGGATGTATCAGACTTCAAACATGCAAATATATCGACTAACTGGAGCACCACATCAGGACGTAGATTGGGAAGTCTTATGATTAGAGACATTATAGCCACTAATAATATTGAAGTTGATTTACTCGCCAATGACTCAGTTTTCAACGATGCTACTGATGAGGTAATATTCCTCACGGAAATAGCAGAATAGTATATCACCGCATCAGTAAATAATACGTTACCGGAGAAAAGATGATGACAATTCCAGCTTCTCAGGCTGTTGCTTACACAAATACTGCGATTGGATTAACCACCAGCACCGAAGTTGCACGAGAAATCCAGCTTACTGAGGGTGCTATTCGTACGGCAACCAGACAGCAGCGTTTCAAAATCACATATAATGCAAGAGTTGTCGGGAACCCACCGGGAGACCCATTTGACGATAATCTCCTCACACCCGTTCAGATCGATTATAGGGATGCCTGGGTGGTTGCAGGGTATCAGGTATCACAAGATGAAGATACAGGCTACTGGGCCATCTCCTGGGAGCCTATTGGTGCTGAGGCACTGGTTACACAATATTCAGTGAGGACCACACTAAATCCTGGCGCAGTATCGCAATTAACTATAGATCAATTGGAATTATTCTTTGGCGGTGTTGTACCGGCAGCAACGGCTAATGCGTTTATAATACCGATCAATGGTGGTGATATCGATGAAAATGATTTTGGAGCCACGCCATCAGTGTTCTATGAATACACCGTCCTGGTAGCGCAATCGGCGACAACAGATTATTCTGCTGATGCTAAAACTAATCTCATAGCAAACGTTACTGGATATAACGTTAATAATGTGATGGTATATAAGTTAAATTAAACGTTATTAATTTTTACTTACAACTATATCCGGTATCTCTTCTATATCAATCATTATAGATGGTGATTGGAATTCGTATATACTTTCTTCAACCAACCTGCAAAAGTCTTTTATTTCAGACCCAAGCTTATCCATTCCCTCAGCTTGTTTTTCTACTTCGTCAATTATAGTACGATGTTTAATCATTTCCGTTTGTTTCCCTAGTTATTTTTTGAGCCTCAAGTAGGAAATTCTTAACCCCCTTTAGTGACCCCTTACAAATCCTACCAGTCTTGTACAATTCAAGAATATATTCAGCAACATCAGCATCGGTCATTATTTCTATATTTTCAGGTACCATTGGTAATTCTGGACACCGTAATTGCGCTTCCGATGGCATTACAACTATCGTCTTAGTCCTGGTTATGATAGGAGTTGGTGCTGATGCACAACCCACCAGCAAACCCAGCGTTGCAATAATGATAGCAGTCTTAATCACTACGACCACCAATTGATTTCTTCAAACTATTCCATGCAGTTATTGCACTATTTTTAGTTTTGCCAGTATTTTCTGTTTCCTGTTCCTTATTCTCGAATTCGGAAATAGATCTAATAGCTTCCTGTAGTATTGGCGTTGCTGTGGTTGGAGTGAAAGCATCGCTGCGTACTTTACGCTTTGTTTTATCAATAAATAATATCAATTCCTCATTTGTTTTTATTGCTTTTTCTATAGCCCTATTTCGCTCCGCTTCAATACCCGTTAGTCTGGATATTTCCTGGCGTTGGAAGACTAACGTGTCCTCAAGTTGCTGTTGTTTAAACACCGCTTCAACCTGGTTCTTTATCTTTTCTTTAAAACTCCACACCAGGAACACGACAAACAACGCTATTCCTGCGTACAATATCATTTTCCCAGATAAGCCTTTGAGCAAATTCCCAAGTGGAAGAAATGCCAATAATTTCGCTATTATAAATCCCATTAAGGCTCCGTTTATGCATCAGTTATTACAGATATTTAGCAACGTTGATTAATTCCTAAGTAATTGCTATATTACAATATAGTTATTAACTATTAGTATTTCAACACACTATGGCATATAAATTATTAGTAAGCGGCGGCAGGGATTTCAATGATGTTGATTTCATTGTAGATTACCTCATGCGTGTTCACAAATCAAAGAAAATAACCACTGTAATAGCTGGTGGAGCACGCGGTGTTGATACTATTGCAGAGATGTGGGCAGACGAACTGGGTATAGAAACCGACATCTTTGAAGTAACTGATGCAGACTGGAAAAAATATGGCAAGCGTGCTGGCATATTGCGCAATAAAATAATGTTTGAGGAATCAAAGCCAGATGGAGTATTCTGTTTTCCTGGTGGTAATGGTACAGCAAACATGTACGAAATATCACATGATGTATCACAATTAGAAGTATGGAGATCAGAGGCTATGTACTTTCGTAAGGAAGATAAACTACATTGGTTTCTTTCAAACTTTTCCAAGAAGTTTGATTTTGCTGATCCAGAAACCGGAGAATGGTGGATGACTTCTGAACACTATTATCAGGCACATAAATCGCCAATAGAGACTGAACGTAGTTTAGTTCAAAACGCAACTAGCCCTGCGGAGGCTAAAAGACTTGGCAGTATAATAAATGCATACGACGATTGGGACACTAGAAAAGTTGATGTTATGAGACGTGCTATTAAATTAAAATTCAACCCAGGATCTGAAGCTGCTAAACTACTATCAGAAACCGGGTGGGATTACTTAGTTGAATATGCACCATGGGGTGATGTTTTTTGGGGTGTTGATAGAGACCACCTTGGAAAAAACTGGCTAGGTAAATTACTTATGGCGCGCCGAAATCAATTGTTAGATTAAGGAACAGCAGTTCTTTCGCGGTATACCTCAAACATAAATGCGCAATTCCACGTTGTTGCGGATGTATTATATATCGTAACGCGAATAAAATACCCAGATGGCAAAAATGCAGTTTCATCCGACGTGAGGCGGTCATACCCAGCACTTGAGTTACATAGTGGAATTTTATTAATATACTTGTGAACTATTCTCTCAACAGTAGAAATCTTATATACGCCCGTACCATTAATATTTGGTATAAGATTTATACCATCATAATCCCAGTCGCCGTCTTTTGTGAAAGTACGTGGGACCAGAACAGGATTGGCGGAAAATCCATCTGTGCCTGTTCCTGCTCCACCAGGAGCATACTTAACCCAATTTAAACTATCTACAACTAAATCAAGATTTGCTACCTGTTGAAGTATTGTGGGATCTGATACAATAGCAGCAGTCATATAATCACCCACACTTCCATTATTCCACTTTGCATATCCCTCATGGATGTATACATCACCAAACTGTGAATCAAATCTTATTTCTTTTGAAACAGATGCAAGTGCAGGGGTTAAACTAAACGTTAACAGATCTCCCTCACCAATAATTCCGTTAATTACATCATCACCAGCGCCTGTCCATACTAAATAAAACTCCTTCCCCGTAACTTTTGGTTTGGTAGATGAATGTACAGCAAGCATGTCACCCAGGTCAGAAAGTGGGAGCTGCGAAATATCTAGTACCTCCGGGATAAAAACATATGACGAAATAACGGAATCCATATTAGTAATTTCGACAGCAATTAAATCCTGGTTCCAATATATTACAATATTATTTCCGGCTGTAGACGATGAGTCCAACTCTATGCTAAGAACTGTAGATGTTATATTGGGAGAGTTATTTAATAAGTTTTTAAGTACTATAATATTTACTGGTCTAACTTCTCTATTAAATGTAGTTGTCATAATAATTACCTTTCTATATTAAATTAATATTTTTGCGTTATTAATATATCAGAAGACTCCGGCAATGTTACTAGAGTTCCATTATTGTCTCGTATGAGGAGTTCGAGTGTCTGCCCGCCACCAATATATGTATATCTTGAACCAATAAGCGTAGCAGATGGTGCTGCGGATGAAAGCCTTGAATATGCGGCGCTTCCTCTTATGATATTTCCATCAAGGCGCAACAGTGATATAGCAAACGCATTACCGCTATTATTAATCCCAGACATAGTAACACCGATATCATATGCGACTTGATACCATCCGGAATTAAGAACCGTGATAATGTTATTAGATATAGTGTAACCGGAATCGGTTCGAATGTTGGTTCCTATATTTATATTAACATAATTATTAGATATTGTTTGAGAAATATTACCATTAGATCTAATGCAAACATTACTAATTGTAGAAGCCCACTCGGTTCCATTCCACTCAAGTCCACTACCAATTGGTGGTGGATTTGTAATGGACACATTGGGTAAAGTAACATCCGACGGATCAGATACTGGTGCTGGGCAAACCCAGGATAAAAGTAAATTGTCAAAAACTATAATCTCAGATCCTGACATCGGGCTGTCAAACCAAAATTCACTTACAGTGGGTGAACCAGTAGAGTCATTTATTATTTGTAATAGCATTGGTGTAATATTACTATCAGCATTAATAAATGAAATTAATTCACCGTTACACCCCGTGGAGAACACTCTTGTATAGTTTGTTACCGCCATAATTATATTCCTATGGTGAATCTATTGATTCTATGTTTAATCTACACCCATGTGCAACCGTTGCTAATGTGTTTCCCGCTTGCTCTTCTGACATTACACGAATGACATCACCAAGATTCAAAATAATACTCATGGTAGAACTACCAGTGTCAAACCCCTTATTTGAATTTCTATGATACGCAAACGCAACCGACCCAGCTACATCTACGCCGTTTACTTGGAGTCTAGATTTAGAATCACTTCTACTGTTCGTTGTGTCTTCAAAAGACACATCATATGTTATTTTATACCATCCCGTCTTATTTATTGTTATTTCACTTCCACCACCAACAAGAATATGAGTATAATCTACGTCAGCCCTTACACTGGTACCAAATCCTATGATAATTGGTAATGAAAAGGTCTGAGTTATAGTACCATTGTGGTGGAACAGATAAGACGATTTAAGAGAAGGAATCCCAAGAATAGTTGATATACCATCAGCTATTTCCTGCCCAGTAATCTTACGGTTGGCTCCACCAAACCCTTCACTTTTATTATGAATAACAAATTCATCAATAGCTGCCATGTTTTCTATTGGGTTTATCAATCCAATAATACTTAATCCAATTGATGTATCCGCTGAGCCATTATTTGGTGTTACAACTATACCAAGTTCATCGCCCACAAACGCGCCCCCAAATATTCTTGTTGCATAACCACCGAAACCATTGCTGACTACAAAACCAGCCGCTGGCCCAATTGTATTTGGAATCTCAAGATCAACAACCATATCCTTGAATGTCGCTACTTTATTTGATAATGAACCATCATCAATAGCGAATGTATTAGCTAAGACAATTACCCCTGCTCCTATTGGTGATAATTTAGAAATATCAAGGGCAATAGATAGTCTAGCTATACCACCGGAAAAAGAAACAGTATCAATACCTCCATTGGTTGCACCTATTATAGATATTGAATCTGTTGGACTGTCAGCAGTAGCTATTCCTCCAGTATCACCGACTACCACACCAAATGAATTTGTGGCCACTTCTGCAATAGTATAATATTCATTTGTTCCTGATGTAACATTATAAACAGCTACTCGGTCGGTAAGACCGATGCTACCAGCATGAGCTGGTAGGTTTTGAATATCAAGACCCAGCGTTGGATTACCGGTCGTTCCAGATGCATTAACAATACTTAAACCGCCAAGAGATCCAGCTCCTGAAACTGCTATTGATATAGTTGAATATATACCAGCAGAGTTTATAATGATGCCATCAGTAATTACATTATTTGGTATACCCAAATCAGCTAGAAAATTTGCAATGGTTGTATTACGTTGTACATTAAGGATATCAGCAAAACCAATTTTATCAGTAGATGATATGGTCGCTGGTGATAAATTATTAATATCAAGAGAAAATACACTTCCAATCAGATTTAAACCAGCACCGGCCGAAAATATCGAACTTTCTGAAAACTGGGTCCATACTATTGGATCTGTATTAAGAATTAATATTCCGTCTCCGGTTACTACCCACCCAGAACCAACTAATGTAGAACCCTGCTCTACAAATGTAAAATTCCCCGCCGAAACTTCTGCCGCCGGTGATCCATCTTGATCCGGGGATCTTTCTATAGTTCCCAATGTCCCAATTAGAGTTATAACATATATACCATTTTGTTTAGGATCAGCCTGATTCTTAACTAATATTCTATCGCCAACAACCATAGGTGTCCCATCTATGGATGATAAATTAACATTTATAAATTCACCAGTACCGCCAGTGCCACCAATGGCATTATAAGTTATACCAAAACCAGTTAATACTCCGGTTGTGCCAGCTCGTACTGATTTTTTAGGATCAAGTCCAACACCGGTTATTTTTACCAGTAACTCACCACTTCCTAAATCTGTTACTGTTACACCATCACCCATAAAATCAATATTATCAAAAACACCAAGCGGTGAACCTTGGTCTTTTATATCAATACCGTTTGCATCAAAAGACTGCCAAGTTCCACCACATACTAGTGGCAATGTAGTTGGTATGATAAGAGGAAACCCCATAGTGGCTAATGGTGTTCCTATTACATCTGCTAGCGTTACCTGGGCTCCATCGTCATTTGTGATAGCCATGGTCCCGCCAGAAATTGTTGGTGCTCCCATAATCTGCACAAGGTTTGCGCCACCAAGAGTTATAGTTCCACCACGTATGTGTGTTATTGTTATTTTGTTTCCTAGCGTTGATACGCCTATGAATGGAATGGATGCCGCATTAATCTGTGAAGCTATGTAACCAATTCCTCCATTGATAGGAAAATTGATTACTACTGTGTTGATTATCAATTGGTAACTAGGGAGAACCGTTGGATTGATGACCGTTCCTGGGACAGATGTGGTTAACCCTATGGCTATTATTCCAGGTAACGCGGAAGAATTTACAACATCAGCAGCGTCTTTGATGAATACAGAACCCGCTGGTAAGATTATAACATTACCATTTATGGTAAATGAATCATTACCTACTAGATCTGCACCAATACTGGTAGACAAAGCACGATTGGGTCCACTCGGCACTTGGGTTGGTATTTTCTGGCAAAATCCAACATTAGTTGGGCATTTACCACTTGCTATCTCTACAGAAGAAACAGCAGTATTATCAATGATGCACAGGTCGCCATTGCGCCCGAAGTTATCGGCTGGTTTCTCTGGCACGCGGTAAACCCGCACCGGACCAAACTGAGATGCAGATTTTGAAATTTTTAGTACGTCGTCAAATAATGTGGGTGTATCAATATTATTTGTTCTATCATCTACCATATAGCGTGGTCCACGTAATTAATAGCTCATTAGTATTTATGATAGAATGGTCAAACCTATTCAACCTGTATGATGCCTACCTCTATAAGAATCCTTACATCTATAGGACTAATCTCAACGCCTGAGCTTTCCAATAGGTCTAAAGCTATTTTAATATCCGCGCCAGCATAATCCTGGGCAAGAAGTTCATTATATTTCTCTATAAACTCCTCTTTAGTATCAGGACGGATAATGATGTTACCATCTGTATTATCACCATACCTGTTCAATAATTCGTCACGGAACTTTTCAACACACCCTACTTCTTTAAAGAAATCCTCTGTTATTTTACTAAGTTCATATGCTATTTTAATAGGGAGATCTGAACTAAGTATTTTTTTCATGGGATCTTTAGATAATAATAACTCTCCTAGTTTCATTTACACTCCTGAAGCATAATACCAACCATATGGTTTACTGTGCCTTCGTTAGCGCCTTCATCAGCAACGCGCTCCTCTGTTCCTTCTCCATGCTGTCCGTCATTGCCTTGCATTTCTCCCTGACTATTAGCATTCTGTACCTTATCAAGTTCTTCCTGCTTTTCTGTTTCTGCTGATTTACGAGCTTTCTCTTGAGCCCTCATATTGTCCTTTTTGGTTCTTGAGCGGAAGTACCTATTAATCAAATTAAGACCAAATGGAAACTTCTTGTTAGTGTGGGGGAATGTTATAGTAAAATCTTTAGGACTAAGACCAGATAGCATTGAAACCTGTATCATAATATCACGTAAGTCTTTTATATCGAAGTTCTCGCGGTCCATTTCTGAATACACCACCGAGGTATTGATAATAGTATCCGAGTCTCCATAGTCAACATCCATAATACCATTGCACAAACGAATAAAATCTCTAAAAGGAATAACTGCTTCTGGAACACCCTTTATAAAAAAGGCTATAACAATATTATCAGAATCGGCATCCGCTGGTAAGTATTCATCAATGCTCACACGTGGGAGCATTATTCCTTCCAGATCATTCTTCTCCAGACCTTCGTTAATCATTCTATTGATGGTGCTATCACCAGATTCATAAACTGGTTTCCATTGCTTGGCAATAACCGGTCCCATACGGATGATCCAATCCTGGGTTTCACCACGATCAATAAATTCTTTACTAAGCGGTCTGTTGCCGCTATGAATATTCTCAACTATCCACATTATGCCATTTGTTCCAATTGTTCGTCAGATAACTGCTCCGCACGTTCTTTTGATCTCTCCTCTATAGCATCCAAGTATCGTTTTAGAATCTTGAATTTTACTATATATCCCTTATCACCAAGGTTCTTTACCACTACCTTATTCTGTGCTTCTTTGTCATTGATGATACGGGTTGCACCACGTAGGTCTGCATCAGGTCCAAACCATATCAGAAACTCAGCCCAAAACCTACCAATGTTTATTGGCTTAAGTAGCTTAGCATCTTCCCACCCATCGAATAAATATACATCGTGTCCATCTAAGTATTCCTCGAATTTCAGTATATAATTCATATACATAGAGTCTCCAAGGTTACGCTGTATGCGCTCCTCGTCATTTTCCAACAGTAATGCTTCCTGGATCTCCTGGAAATCATCATCGTCTCCTTCCAGCATGAGATCTACTATTCTACGCATTCCTTCTTCAGACATTTTTATTTCTCCGGTGCTTGTTGTATTTATCTGGTGCGCTGCTTCTATCTACATGCTTCCATGTTTTACCAGATCGTATTGCGCGTATCGCCTGAACCGTCATTTCATATTTATTAGCCATGGTTATGTTTGATGCTTTGCTTTCTATTATATTTTTAACTGAAATCTCATCTAATTTAAAGCGTGCGTCAGAATGCTCCTTATTTCCCTTTAGATTTCTAATGTTATATATTGTACCAACTGGTATTCCCAAATTTTTTGATAATACAATTGATGATTCCTTACTTTTTATTATCAATTTTTCAGTCTCAAAGGAAATTTTTCTCAAATTACTTGCATAATGGCCCGGCGCTTCGGATCTATCCAATTTAGACCAAACATTACCGCTGCGTATGTCGTATACCGATCTTGAAGAAATTCCATACTTCTTGGCCACATCCTCCGCTCTATCATTATTACCTATAATTTCTATTACTTCTTTTTCAGACAATTTTATTCCTCCTTTTTCATATACTATCTGATTGATTCTATCCAAATGCTTCCAGGTTCTACCGCTCCTTATATTTGATACTATATTAAAACTAATACCCAGTTCTTTTGATAGTGCGGTTGGTGAGCGCTTATCATCTAATATTAATATTGCAATATCTTCAGTTATACAACATGTGTCGTTATCATATCTTATATCCGGTCGTTCTATATCATTCCATGAGTGACCATTCCGTATATCTAAAACAGTACCGTATTTTATTCCATATTTTTCAGAAGCCACGGTACTAGAACATGGATCATTTAATATTTGCTTACACTGTCCTTCGGTTACTATTATTTCGCGCTTGGTGCCACTACCACCACGGGTTAGATTATACCCATTCCCATAGCTTCCAAACTTACTAATAAAGTACATTTCACGTATATTAGCCTCTTCTAAAGTTCCAACAGTTTCTAAAATTTCAAATTTAAAATTATCTATACCATATTTTCGTAGTGCTTTTGAGATATAGGAATTTGACCGTTTTGACCCATGACTCGCCAGTCTAACTTTAACATTATTAGTAAGCCCAACATAGACTTTAGAATTAATTAAGTTTGTAAATTTATAAATTTTATGCATATTTTAATATTTAGTTAACATCACCGCAACATAAAGAAAGAGACTTTTCGTTCTATTTTGGTAATTTTGATTAATATTTCATATACTAATATAAGTATTAAGTATTAAAATTACAAATAGTATTGTAATTTTAATAATAAAAACATATACTATAGTAATAAAATTATTTAATTAGCGGATTTATAGTAATGAACAAAGAAATAGCTTACCCGCAGTGCTACATAATTAGAGATAGAAAATCTGAGGAAGCAATATGGTTTGTTATTATAGATAACGAGAAGGATGATCTGTTATTAAAACCACACCAGCAGTACTACCTTAATCGTATTTATGTAGTTGATGTAACCTCATTATCTGAAGCAGAAACATATGGAGCATTTGAAATAGCGCCCATAGGAACATGTGTTGACTTTATAGATTGGTTGCAAAATGAAATGGATAATATTGCCAGTATTACCGGTAACATTATGACAGATACCAATACTATAGGAAGTAATTCATATCCATCGTTTTGGTTAATTGTTGAAAAGAAAATAATTACAAGTGAAGCTGCATTGGTAGCACTAGTAAAAGTTAATAATGATAAAGATAATACGGAATTACCAATGTCGTGGTGGAACAAATTTAACAGCACGCTGTATATGATTGAATTAGAAGCATCAAACTATAATGACCGCACTGCACGCCGTGAAGCACCAGAATTAAATGCAACTGAGTTAATAAAATTAGTAAAAGAATTATAACAACCCTAGATAGCCCTGGGTTTAAACCATGAATGAGGAATATCATCATGAGCATTATAACAAACACAGATAGTTACAAAGTTGGCCAATATCGCCAAATACCACCAGGCACCGAATATACGTCAAGCTACATAGAAAGCCGTGGCGGTAAATGGGACAAGACTCAATTCATTGGATTACAGATGTTCAGTCAAGAATATTTGTCAATGCCAATTACAAAATATGACATAGATGAAGCAAGTGAAATATTTCACCTTCACCTGCCAGAAATGTCTGATGGTTCAGTATTCAATCATGCTGGGTGGAAACATATACTTGGCAAACATGGTGGATATCTTCCTCTTGCTATAAACGCTGTCCCAGAGGGTATTGTATTACCAGGACGAAATGTGCTGGTTCAAATAACTAACACAGATCCAGCCGTACCGTGGTTAACTACATATGTGGAAACTTCAATATTGCGTGCTATATGGTATCCAACTACTATTGCCACCTCCGACTGGCACGTGAAACAGGTAATTAGGAAATACCTTGAAACTACATCAGATGAGAATATAGAAAACGACCTACTATTCAGTTTACATGACTTTGGTTCAAGGGGAGTATCAAGCAAAGAATCTGCTGGTATAGGTGGTATCGCTCACTTGATCAACTTCCGTGGTACTGATAACTTGGAGGCATTACTATACGGGAGGAAATACTATGATAGCAAGATGCCTGGATTCTCTATTCATGCATCAGAACACAGCACCGTTACTATATGGGGAGGCCCCGATAAGGAAATAGATGCCATGCGCAATATGCACAATGTATTCGGTGGTAATGGTAGTACATTCGCCTTCGTGTCGGATAGCTATGACATATTTGAAGCTTGCAAAAAGTGGGGAGCTATGAATAAGGAAATTCAAGCATCAGGATCGAAACTTGTGATTCGTCCAGATTCTGGTAAACCGGTTGAACGGGTTGTACTAAACGTGGTAAATGCGCTTATGCATGAATTTGGCTGGATTGCTAACAAAAAAGGATATGCAGAATTGCCACCACACGTAAGTGTTATACAGGGTGACGGCATAAACCCAGCTATGATAGAAAAAATTCTGTTCACGTTGAAAGACAATCGCATCAGTACCAATACAGTATCGTTCGGTATGGGTGGCGGCCTATTACAAGATGTTAACAGGGATGACCTACAATTCGCTATGAAAATGTCGGCAGCTAAAGTTGATGGCAAATGGAGAGATGTCTACAAAAACCCAATTGGTGACCCGAATAAGGCTAGCAAGAAAGGTCGCCTGGAACTTATCTATTCAAATGGTGAATACGATACGATTAGAGTGGAGGATGAACATACCAAAACAAGCATGAGGATGTTACAACCTGCTTATCTAAACGGGGAAATATTACGGTCTCAGACACTAGATGAGATACGTGCGTTAGGTGACGATGTATAAAGAATAAGGGGGCTAAACCCCCCTTTTCCTCTATTATTAGCTACGCATCATTATGGGAACTACAGTTTCCTCATCGCCACCATCCATAACTGCACCATATGCACGTATTACTTTCTTAACAGTAGGATGCCTAACAACATCTGCTATCTTGAATGTTACAAATGATATAGTATCTATTGGAGAAAGAGTTTCAAGTGCTGATACTAAACAAGATCTACCATTTACATCAGATTGACAAGGATCACCAGTTATAACCATCTTGGAACCATCGCCCAATCTTGTTAAAAGCATGAGCAATTGTTTATCAGTTGCATTTTGAAACTCATCACACACAATAAAGGTATTTTTAAAAGTACGGCCTCTCATATAAGCAAGGGGAGATATTTCTATAATGCCCCTACCTATATAATCGTTTATTGTCTGCTGAGACCAGTAAGTGCGGAATGCATCAAATATAGGACGAACATATGGGTCCATTTTCTGATTAATTCCACCAGGGAGAAATCCTAGATCTTCATCATCAGCATTTACAGCGGGTCGGCATATAACAATTCTATCCACCAAACCTTCAGTTTGTGCCTGCATTGCCATTAATGTTGCAAGATATGTCTTTCCAGTACCGGCCGGACCGACACCAAAAGTAATATCATGGTTATTAATAGAGCGCAGGTATTCACGCTGATTCTCATTGATAGGATTAATTTCAACCCGTTGGCGGGTTTTCATGAAACCAGTATCTTCAGATTGACGATTCTTTCTTCGTTTAGCCATTAAGTATGACCTCCAGTTAGGTTTCGGAGGTAACACGGGGGGAGTTAGTGTTACCCCCGCTATAATGGTATTTAATGCTAAGCCTGACTAATACATGTACCGCCTATACAATATTAGTTAAAATAATTATAACTTAAAGTAAATTATTAAGTTTTTAGTAAATATATAGATAGCTAAAATATTCCTTGACATAATTATAAACTTCTGATACACTCCACATTATTAACCAACAAATCCTTTGGAGATAATATAATGGGACTTTCAGAACATATTGATACAATGACTATTGTAGAGGAACAGTTTGATTCAGTTACTGGAACACCATGGAGCGATCTTGCTACCACTATTCCCTATAATGCCTCGGTTGATGATACCCTGGAACTAGCTGGCCTCAACTGGGGAGTCAAAAAGTTCCCTCTCCAGGTAGAGATATCCGAAGGTGAATTCCTAACAGTTCCCAAAACGTATTGCTTAATGCGTACTGATAACAATGAATTCCTCAGTCCATATATGGGCAAAAGCTACAAACCTGTTCAGAATGACCGGGCTTTTGAAGTATTTGAGCAATTTATCCGTGCGGGTGATATGACAATGGAAACCGCCGGTTCATTTCTGGATGGTAGGTATGTCTGGGGTCTGGCACACATAAACAACGAGTTTGTTCTCGGTAATGGCGAAAAGATCCGTGGTTACTTCCTGCTTATGCAATCACATGCCTATGGGCACGCCCTGAAAGCCATGTTTACGACTATCAGGTTCCCGGGTGGTCTCAGTACCATACATCCATTGGCGGGCGTGGGCGGCGCTACAGGCGTTTACAGCATGCCCCATTCCCGTGTCTTCAATAATGAGCGGGTCGAAGAAATCAAAGATCTATTGACAAAGGCAAACGCCAGTATGGTTGATCTTGAAAAAAAGTCAAAGTTTTTGGCAAATACCGGAATGACTGAAGAAGATGGTATCTTCTATCTAGCCAATGTTTTCGACCAGAAACTCATCAAAAACCGCCGGGGTACCAATATGGGTCTCCCGAAGAACGGTGCTGAATTACTCCAGTCTGAGGATGTCAGTAGGACGCTCAAAAACGTTTGGAACATGACCAATAGCTACGACGGTGCAGATTTACCCAGTTGCAAAAACACAATATGGGGGTATTATAACACTGTGCTTTACGCCATTGATCATCAACTTGGACATGGCGTCGATACCCGCCTTAAGTCTGCATGGTTGGGTGATGGTTCCAATATAAAACTCCAAGCGCTGGATATTGCTCTGGCACTATCTGCTTCCAAGTAATCAAAGCGGTGTTTATCATGAAATATCAAAAGTCAATACATCAAACTACCGGTGTGTCATTTTTAATTAACCTGATTAGTATTGCAGTGTTTCTGTTTACCACAGTTAATTCAGCCAGTGCAATTGAATTACGCTCATACTGCCAGATGAAAGCAGATTTTGCCGGTGATGTGTTCGACAGCCGCAACGTGTACACAAAGAATGAGATGCTAGAAGCAACTGAACAACAGTGGCACAACACTGATAGTATATCACCATGGTATATTGTTGTTGATATGCAACGGGTCATCAATGATGTGTACAGAAAAAATGGAGTTGGTAACTTCAAAGTTATCGACAAGAAAAAGTTAATGCTAAGGGAGAAATGGAGTTGTATCCGCTACGGTTTTTAAAAAAAATAAGGGGCTCGCTGAGCCCCTTATTATTCCTACACTAGTTATCTAGTATTACGGCATCTTCCACCAGTTTTCAAGACCAGCTCGACGGCGAATCATCTTAATTTCAGCGTCTGGATCACTCGGATCTATATCCGGACCATCACCATAGCTACGCATTACTCCGCCAATTGCTGCCATACCAATTGCAACCATGGTTTCATCTATCTGCTCGCTCTCACTGATAGGTGGAACGTTTCTACCTCCACCTTCCTTACTAAGTGGACCACCCGGAGTTGCACGCTCACTTCCTTTAGAAACTGCTGGTATGTTATCACTTTGACCGTAGTTATCAGAGTTGCTTCCACCAGGACCACTTCCTTTAGAAGAGCTTTTACTTATCGGTGCAATATTTTTGTTTTCTTTTTCGTTACCGAAGCCACCTGTTGGACCAGACGCACCCTCCGCTTCGTTATTACGGGTTCTATCCATGAGCTTGGTGCGACCTTTGTGCTCTTCACCGCCTTCAGATCCAGCTACCTCTCCGTCGCCGACTGCCTTATCTTCGTATTCATAGTCGCCATCGGTTTCGTTGCCTACTGAGTTTGGAGAATCCATCTCATCGCTGGCATATGAATCATCCTGCTGCTCTGGTGCATTATCAACTTGTTCTCCACCAACATCTCCGTCGTTGTCAACATCCTGGCCGCCGAATGCTTCCTTTATCTCACCCATAATCATCTGTATGTCTTCAATACCAAGTTGACTTCCCTTCTCTCTAGAGGCGGCTTCAATACCAGAACTTATATAACCAAGTTTTTCTTCATCAGGCTGTTGATCGCGGATGTCTTTCAATAATCTGTCAAGTAGATCCCGGCTAAGAGAAACTCCACCAGATTCACCATCATCTTCACGCATATTGCTCATCGATGGTTTGCCTTTTTCACACTCACATCCTCCATCCTCGCGCATCTTGTCACCGCACTCGCATTCGCCGCCAGCACCGCCACAACATTCTTCATCAATGCGTAAACCGATGTCTTTCCAGGAAAGTATGGACTCATCCATCTCGTTTTTCTCCTCATCTGTAGTTGAATCATCGTCTGACTCGTGGGAGCCGGAGGAATCATATGATTTATTTTTCTTTTTTGAACCAGAAAGATCAGCACTGGGCTTCACACCAGTTGCTGCTTCTCGTTCATTACCACCATCATCGATATTATCGTACTTGGGTGTGTCTGGCGCATCATCTGGTGTATCATCAGCCATATCACCATCTGGATATTGACTATCATGAGCAGCAGAAGCACCAGCTTCAGTACTAAGTGGTGGAATTTTTTCGTTTTTCGCCTGATCTCCAGTAGTTAGCACGCTATCTTCTGGTTCAGGAACATCGTATTCTAGTAGATCATTAAAGGTAAGATCTAGATCCGGTACGTCAAGTCGATCGGGATTACCACGATAAGTGCCTTGAATAGCCACCATGTGCTCATCCAACTTTTTGTTTTTAACTGTCATTGTTTCTCTACCTTCGTGTGAATGTACTTTTGTTCTAGTACCTTTTCTATTGTCGTGTTGATGTGCCTTCCCTCGCATGTCATCTCTTACTCCTGCATCTACAACACTTCTAACACCATCCTCATTTTTCGACGGCGGCTGAAAATCTGTTACATCGGGTGCGTCATCCGGATCTTCTTCCAATCCTGGAGTCCAATCAGAACCGTCATGTGGTGGTTGCGTGGCTAAATCACCATCTGTTTCTGGGACCGGAGCAGCAGCTAGCCCACCTTCTTTAATCTTCTTACCTTTCTCATTTTCAGTATCGTCATCTTCATCATCATCTACTTCAGCGTCATGTGGATCACTTGAGTATCTTTCATCAACCCTGAATAAGTATTTAGCTTCAGAAAACGGAACACGTTCGGGACCAAGTATACGTAGTTGAAGATTTCTCCATTCAACCACAATATCATTATCATTTATTTCAATAATTTCACCAAGACCTTTATTAGGATGGTCTACGACTATGGACTCCATTTCAATATCCTGGATTTCTCCTGGTGTTAATCCAGCACCAAGACCTGTACTAACTGAACTCTCACCGCCTTCTACCGAGGATGGTGTTCCTGTGCTACCATCCTCTGTAGTAGGTTCCGGTCTTAAATAATTCTTGAACATAGTGCGTAATCCGCCATCATCAAACCTTACAGCCACCTCTTTATTCCAATCCACCGGCTTGTATGGATTATCAGATACGTTTACTGGGATACCATGCCCATTGAGTTTTATTTCTCGCTTGTTTACGATCTCACCATGCTTGCCATCATCAATACCGCCACCAACCATAACAACACGGTCACCCGGACGTAGTTGATTTCTGTGTTTTGAACCAAAATCTTCATTCTTCGGCGCACCACTGGCTTTCTTATGACTTTTGTAGCCTTTTTGCTTTTGCCACCATGCTAACGCATATGGATTATCCACCTCTCCGCTCTTTTTCATCGCCCGAACTGTTCCCTCGGACCCGGGTGGGCTGACTTCATTCATTCGTTTGCCTAGTGCTACCTGATCAACAAGTTTACTAAAATCGGACATTCTTTATTTCTCCGGGGGCTATAGAAGTATTTATGATAAATAATAGTTTAGGCGCACCAATCTGTATATTTAACGGCTGTTATGACAATAACCGTGATTTTTAGTTATTCAATCTCATCCTGTTGCGGAAGTGTCCACGTTTTCCTTAGTTCAGCTTCGGCTTCTAGATCTTTAAATTTCTTCAAATCAAACGGGTCTCCGGTATCAAAACACCATGTTATAAAAGTATCCTGTCGTGCCGCCTCTAATCGGTCATCACTCCACAACATAACTTCTTTATCGAGCATTGATAAGAAATTTAATTTCCCAATATCTGCCCGTGTTAATTGAGTATTCATGTGAAATATTTAATGAAATAGTGTTATTTGCCAGGTCGTTTTATACAATTAAGATCATTGAAGTCCGAAGGACGACCCGCTCTTCGCTTCGCAGAAGAGAAGCCGCCAGCGATCTGCGTGAGCCGACCACGGAGGCGGACGACCGAAGTGATTGAGAAGCGCCAGCACACATAAATAGCTGAAGCACGCCCGATAATTTAGTTCTGCGACACCGGTCTCCAGCACTTGACTCCCAAACAAGAAGACTTATATTAATCACACAAACCAGCGTCAAGAATTGACGGGTTTGTAGTTTGTAGCAATTTACGTTGATCTATTTGTGGTTTGAATAGGCGACCAGTAAGTTATTTGTGACGTACATATTGGCATAGCCGGTTGTATGAAAGTACTTGTGTAAACAGGATTGTAAATAACCGGGCAAGGTCTGTCCGCCGTTAAGGGGAATCAGGTAAATCGTAATTATGTAGCCGTGGGTGAGCCAATAGGCGAGCTAAGAACGGCTACTGCGTGCTGAACTCCGGAATAACACTAAAAGTTATGCTAAGATAAATATTTGACATCCTCTCCGACCTAAAGGACGGAGATTCCTACTGCTATTAATTAGTTATCCACCAAAGGTATGTTTATCTAAATTAATAAATTCACTGAAGGGCGTATCAAGCCGACTAATAAGAAAGGAGTTTCCAAAAGTTAAATACCATTGGACAAACACAAGATCTGGGTCTTTGTGGTCTCCTTCTTATTTTGCTGGATCTGTTGGTGGTGCTCCTTTATGGATATTAAAACAATATATTGAACAACAAAATAGACCTAAATAATTCGCTTTCATCATCCACCTAAAGGAGGAGGCCTTTCGCTCTGTTTCGGTAATTACAAGTCTTTAGTCAACCACCCCCACGTCCTCATTTTCTTTATATGATTTATAGTTCCCTGGCTCACTTCGTATTTTTTAGCTAGTGAGTGTTGAGTCATTTTAGTATCTGTGAATATAGCAATAACGTCTTCTTCAGACAATTTATTCTTTACGTTGCTAACGCCTTTGTTGTCGCCCGGTTTTGACATTATAACCTCGATAGTTTTATTATTAGAGCCGCAAGAGTTATATCAGGAAACGCAGAACGCGAATTCATATCCATATACTCTGCGATTGCAATAACTGCATCGTTGCCTTTAGACTTATCATCTTCGGCATATATAGCTGGAATGTTTTGATAGAGGTATCTATAAATCTTTTCCATTTCACTCACTGGTATGGATGCAAGCATATCACGCAGTGGTATAACACCAGATTCAGAAACCAGAGCATCTGATACTATACTTTCCCATGTGGCTTCTGCTTCTGACGTATTAGATAACGGTGATACAGAACCATCAACCACGCAGTCCTGGAGTAAGTCAATTCCCTTGCGCAGATCAGGATATGTCTTATCAACTATCTGTTCAATAACTTCAGCCTGGGTTTCGTCTTCTATATCCAATACGCCTTCTGCAATCCCTATATCACACAATTTTGTGACGAAATTGTCAGAATCCATAACATCAAACATTATGGTTCTGGCGCGTGATTTCAAAGCTCCAGAAATACGGTGTATGTGGTTACTTGTGAATATAAACCGTGTGTCATCTCCGTATTCGTCCATAACACCCTTGAGGCTGTCCTGGGCGCTCGTAGAGAGACGATCTGCCTCATCTAATACTACGAGGCGTTGACCACTCCAACCGGCGTTCTCGCAGAATCCTATGATGTCTGTGCGTATAGTGTCAATACCGGTGTTTATAGATGCATTTATAAACAGATAATCTGATGATTCAAGTTCAAGAACCTCAGCCATAAGCATAGCCATTGAACTCTTCCCCGTTCCGTATGGACCTGACAAAATAAGATGAGGTATTCTTTCTTCCCTTATCCATTCTGTCAGTTTATTTTTAGTATTCTCATCACGCCAGACAAAATCGTCAAGTGTGTGCGGACGGTATTTCGCATACCACAATTCACTACTACTCACAATTATGCTGCCGTGTCTTTTATTTTTGACATCTCGTCTTCCGTAAGTCCATCATCATCAATGCCTATGATATCATTGGCCGGAATGCGCCATAGCTTTTGTCCAATATTATTGTACTGCACACCACGGAACCACTTCATAGTATCACACAATACCTTCATACCTACGCGTATGCCTGTAGATTCTGCATAATCAGAAGTAGCTAAAACTCTAGCCCACCTGGGACGTATGCCTGAATGTGTTTCACTTCCATCACGGTCTCTAGCAAACTGAGTATCATTAAGCAGTATAAACTTTCGCCCCGGTGCTAGTTCTACTGAATCCTCGCCGTCATCATAAATGTCAACCAGAACATCACCACGGAGTGCATGCATGCCTATAAGTGTTTCCATCATTTTCCCATTGGGTTACTGTGACTAATAACAGTAATATATTATTATATTGCCAATAAAACAAGGGGGAATTCAAAAGAATTCCCCCTATCGTAGTATTGTCAGGCAACTACGACTTTGAAAATTACCTACACTTAGCATTCTCACTAGGAGTCTTGATATAGTACAATTCTCGCTTCGCTCGTGTAATAGCAACATAAGCAAGATTATCTTCCTGCTCCATCTGCCATGTACCCCGCGTTGCACGCATACCAATCAGTTCCCGATCAAGTATGTAAACCCGCTCCGCCTCAAGACCCTTAGACTTATGGATGCTACTAAGAACAACCCTACCACGCATCAGCATAGCGTCATTGCTGTCTTTGGTTCGGGTTGAGAACAATTCCTCAATATCTTCAATAATAGTTACTACAAGACCATCAGCATTATGTTCAATAAACACCATAATGCTATCATAACGGTCGGTTATGCGCTGGATCGCATCCTCGTCATCTGGATTTTCATTGCGAATGATTTCAGATTGCTGGAGAAGCCAAGTACGTAAGCTAAGTGCTAGGTCAGCAACATCAACGGCCTTCAATTTATCGATAACAGAGATAAGCTTACGACCAATATCACGACCTTTAACAAATACCGGAACGCGATTTGCAATAAGACGGTAAGCAAGCCTAATGGTAGGAGCATTGTTACGGCAAATTACCATATCACCGGCATTAAAATCTACCTTCTCATATGATCCTAGTGTCTCAACAACACCATCAATTGCGTTGGGCGCGGACTCAAGTTCTGGGTAAATCGTTCGAGCCTCATTGACGATATTAACAGCGCAACGATAAGAGATACTTAACGGGAGTTCATCGGCACCGAATGCGGCTTTGATCTTCTCAATAGCTTGTGTGTCGGCCCCCCTAAAACCATAGATCGATTGTCGATTGTCGCCCACTGATACTACAATACCGTTTAATTTCAGGATCATTTTGATAAGAGCAATGTCAACATCATTCATATCTTGGGCCTCATCAATCATGACAATATCATACTTGGGTGCAAGACCAGCCATCTCAGGCATAACAACCGGGAAGTATTTCTGCTCATCGAAGTTCACTTGTATAACATTATCAATTGTTTTATTGAGAATCACGCGTGCCATGTTGAATACCTTAGAACGAACCGGGATCGGAAGATCATAATCAAACCGCTCCACAATGGCGTTCAGGCTAATGTCACTATCATCATATTCGGCCACACCAACTACATCAGTACGACCGGATGGTACAACACCAAGGCTCTGGCACATGCTAACCACCCAACGAATGTGAACACCATATTCGTTCACTTCTGGCTTTGTGAATGTCTCACGAATAATAGCATGATGCTTGAAGCCATTGGTGAAATCTTTGAATTCGATGGGGTGACCATTAACACCATCGGCAAACCGCTTGCAAATACTCCAGCCTAGGCTATTGAGTGTTTTGGATTGTACGTTCTTCGGCAGGAGTCTACCCAGTTCAGTTGCGATGTCTTTGTTGAATGCCAGGAAAATTGCACGAACTGTTGCGGGGATCATTTGTGCGGCGGCAACAATTGTTAAGGTCTTACCAGAACCGGCTCCGGCTTTTACCAGAAGGCTACGGGTTGGCTTACCGTCCTTATATGCAATAAGTTGCTCAGCAATGTGTTCAAGGATGTCAGTCTGATAATTACTTGCGGTTGATAGTACTTTCTTTGATTTTTCAACAAGGCGTTGTGCTGCTGCGCTCATGATTCTCTCCAAAGTTCGTTTCGCTGCTTGACAATATCCAATATACACCTTTTAGAGAATTTTGTCAAGGTTTTATACTTGAATTATATCATTAGAAAGTATGTCTTCTAATATAACATTATGAAAACATTCAGTTTTTCCACCAAAATCTATTCTGGGTAAATATTTATAATCCTTGTACATATTATGAAGCCCGATTTCCAATTTGCGGGCGCTAATGCCTATGTCGAACCGTTTCAGCAATATTTGTTCAACTATGTAGCCACATCGTTCGAAATCTAAAAATCTTTCTGAATAATTGTTGCTTATTCCTATCTTAATAAAACTTTCAGATTTAGATTTTAGTAAAATTATATAGAGCCATCCGGGCTTTAGTGGATTAAACCCACCATGCGAACATGACGGACACCAAGTACCGCAGGTTACATCATGCCAGGTAGCATGCCAGGTATGTCCATTCTTGCATTCCCACTCGTATTTTGTATCTGAATTTACATAAATTAGTGACAAACATTTTCCAGTACTATTAACTGCATAATCATGCAATTGTTTTATTTTATGCTTAACATTACCAGCACAAACAGGACACCATTTTCCTTGATTAACGCTGTTCCAAATAGCATCCCAAATATGTCCGTTCTTGCATTCCCACCTGTATTTTACCATGGAGTTTATATATACATCTGACAAACACCTGCCACCCATACTAACACCATGCGCTTTTAATTTATCAATAGTGTGTTTACAAGTTTTAGAACATTTTGGACACCATGTGTTACCACGTATAATATTCCACCACGACGTAGACCACAGATGCCCGCGTTTGCACTCCCAATTATATCTTACATCTTTTGATGAATATATTATCGATAGGCATTTGCCGCCTCTGGCGGCAGCATGGTCATGTAAATCATCTATTTTATATCTTGTGTAACTCACTAAAATTCAAATCGTCACATCATAACGAATGATAATAAACAACTAAACAAATAAGCAACTACTAATGAAACTACCATAAACACCCATTTAAACATTATTTTGTAACCCGACGTTTGGCTGGATTTTTATCTCCTTCTACTGCTGCCTTTACAGCATTAGGTGTTCCAGATTCAAGACTGCTGGTTATATCATCCAAAACCGCATTGGATGCGTCTGCTGCTGTTCCTGTTGGTTTCTTTGTAGTAGAACGCTTCCTTACCTTTATACCAGTAAGATCAGATGCTGATTTTGCCTTCTTACCATCATTGTATGATGATATTGGAGTATCTTTAATTTCTTTCTGTGCTACTGTTTCTACCACCGGTGGAGAAGAGTTCCCCTGTGCTGGCTGAAAACCGCGAATATTAATTGGTGTTTTTGAACCAGGAATTTTTCGCTTCTTGATTTCTGTTTTTTCTTCCTTAGTACCAATGGGACGTTTTGACTTGGCAATAAGATTATCGATGTCCAAACTCTCGCCACGAGCTGTAGTTACCCAGCCTTTACCTGACATAATAAATTCCTCGCTAATAAATAATTATTTAGTCTATTCTATGTATAAAAATTTGCATTACTAATGGTTATTTAATAAATTCACCAACCGGAATGTTATATTTAACAGGATCAACACGATTAATACCAAGTACAAAGAGCACCAACGAAGCACATGATGAGCCACGTCCTACTCCCCACACTATGTTGTTTTCACGCAGTTGTTCAATAACGTAGTACACGCAGCGTATAAACGGGAACATACCGCGCTTATCCATCTCAAATAATTCGTATTCAAGGCGATTCTTGTAATCATCAGATGATAATTCAAGATCCTCCAATTTACGTACTGATTGCTCAATAATATCTAATTCCTGGTATTTCTCTGGTATTATCCAATCATATGTTTCTGATGAAGGATGTGACTCTACACCATCACTATTCCATATTGTTAATGCGTGCTCTGGATTTCTCATATTGTACCGTATTAAATCATGGTGTGGTAGAACAAGAATATCACTAAATACAGTAGTATTGGTCCATTGATGCTCTAAAAAATTGTATTTAAACACAACAGAACCATCATCAGTGATGATTCTATCTTCAAGATCAAGTATCTTAGTGCTCATCCGGAGTCCTTCGTTTTATTCTTTTACCTAACGTAGGCGGCTTTTCACTCTATTAGATAAATATTAATATTGCAATACCTTAAGGTTAAATATAGCTCCTATGCGAGGAAATTTCAAGTGTCAAAGTTAACAGTCGATTTAATCCAAAGCCGTCTTATTGAAGCGGACGAAATGAAAAAAGTAACCGCTCAAAAGCTCAAAGTTGAAAAGGCTAGGAAACCCAGAGAAGTGGGTAGCATCAAAGACTTTTCGACTAATTTAACCAAAATCAAGCAAGTAGAAGTACCTAAGAGTGAGGGTAAAACATCCGATAAAGACTCTAATTCTATTATTCCACAAGCAGACTTTGCTTCTACGTATACAGACAAAATGCCACATGGTCAAGGCCCGGGTGGAGGTAAGGGAACAAATCAGAAATCTGGTAAAGCACCTTCTGCTACTTCCATGAAGCCAAACCAGCAATCTAAAATGAAAGAAATAAAAGGCTCCATAAAGAGAACTGATGCTGATGGATCGCAATCAGCTATGGCATTACCACAGGCAGAGTTCGCACACACATATGTGGACAAGATGGCACATGGTAATAAGACACTGGGTGGCGGCAATGAAGCCGGTGGTGATGGTGTGAGCAAACCACCAGTTGCTAAAGTGAAAGGTGGTGCTACTCGTGCTGGTGGTTCTCGCTCGGCAACACGCCTTGGTGAACTCCCGGGTGGTGATAAGGCTAACCCAGCAAATGTAGGTGAGCCAAGCAAAACAGACACACGCAAAACAAAGGATTCAATTAAAAAGGTTTCCTGGAAAAAAGAAACAGGAGGTTCACATAACGTTATTGAATCTGGTGTGGTTGTAAAACTACGTGGTAAAACAAAAGCAGTATTTGATGTTGTGAGCACCGACGTATTACATCGCATGGTTGAAAACTATCAAAGATTCGGTTATGAAGTTTCACTTGGACGAACTTCTGACGTATCCTGGAAGAAAGACAGTAAATTCCTTGGTCTCCTTCGTGAGGCAGTAAATGCCAAGTATAATTTTGCACCCCAGACCCAAGCTAAGCTCCGTAAGCAGGCTCTAAATCGCTTTGCATCACTGACTAGGGGTAGCTATAATAGTATGTATGAAAGCCGTCAGGATTACGTACACACCATCCGCGAGGCATTCCTTAAGATAGAAGGAATGGCAGAGGGGAAATACCTGGATGGTCTAGAAATATTTGAATGTATTGCCCGCGTTAAGATAGAAGAAGACACCATTGCTGATCTTGAAATAATCACTGAAGCAACTGATCATCACATGGCTCTTCGTCAAGTTCGTAATCAAGTTGCAGAAGAATATGGATTGGATGTTAAAATAGGACATATATTTGTTGATGGTAAGAAATATTCTCCTAGGCAGATTCGCCACTATTCAGTCAAAAAAATAAGTGAGAAGTGGGATACCGATTACGAAACTCCAAAATCAAAGAAAGGAATGTTCAAAGGTAAAAACAAAGCAGATCTAGAAAAACAATTAAGTACTCTTAAAAAGTCTGGACCGCACAAGAAAGGAAGCCCGGAATACACGAAGGAAAAGGAATTGAATTTCGCATTACGTGCCAAATCTGGCTGGAAATAATTAAAAAGCCTTCCCACGAAAAGCCCGCCTATGCGGGCTTTTCTGCGTCTAATAATTAACGTTGTTGATTTGCTGCATCTAGTGCGGCTAGTGTTCCCGGTGTGGCTATTTCAATACCTGATGTTACTCTCTGATAAATCACTTCCATGTCCTTGTGTACAGGATGTAACATTACTATGTGATTAACATCGATATCTGTTGAATCCTTTGGTTCTATAAGAGGGAACCCATACATTCCATTCTTAACCTTGTTTTCTATAGGATTATCGTGGTTGGGTGGTATCATCGGATTGTGAGGTTCGGAGACTACCTGAAACATCATTAATTTACCAACAACCGCATAGCCATCTAAAGTTACTTCCTTAAGATAGGTGGTTACCTGGGCACCATTGACAAGATCAAGTATTACTACGTCTCCGACATGTTTCTTAATATCTTCTGAACGCATGATTGAATTTCCTTTGAATTAAAATTGATAGTTGTAATGTAGTGTCGTTTTAAAATTAAAACAAGTTACCGCTATCTAATATTACTGATCATAATTCCAGATAATTCTAGCAAATTATCACAACATTTCTCATTTAATAATTCTGTCTTACCACTAAATTCTGAATTTACCAATTCAACATATTGATTTGATTTTAATTTATTCAAAATAAAATCCTCAAGACGTTGTGCATCTTCACCTCGTTCTATTTCCCTACGTACCAAATAATTGGTTATATTATATGTTATTCCGTCTATAATTTGGTTATCAATCTCCTGCATTCGTTTTTTATAATTGTTTGTTATACCAACCTTTAAAAATGATTTTCCAACACATTCAATATTGTTTAAAAACCCACCGCATTTTAAAACATATAGTACTGCTGATGATGACGGGTTAAATCCATGAGTTGCACAATTAGGACATCCAGATCCATGTAAATGCGCTTTCGGTTTCTGGTTAAAAACTCCATGCTTGTGACACCATATAGAAACTTCTGTATTATTATTTATATATTCAACATCAAAATAATCATAGTTATAATTATGTATTTTACTGGCGTAGGTAACAAATTCTCCTATGTCCTTTTTTAATAATTTAGCTCTATCTATATTACCACATTTTGGACAACCACCACACCTATAATGACTATCTGGTGATTGATCAAACGACCCATGAATAGAACAGATTATAACAACCTTAGTTACAGAATTAATATAATTGACCGCAGAATAATCATATCTAGAACCATGTTTTACTTGCGCCTTGCATATAAACTCAGCACTAGATAATCTTATTTTTTCAATCGTGTTTACCAACCCACATTTTTTACACCCCCTACCAGACAGATGCATTGCTGGTGTTTGCTCAAATACACCATGAATTGGACATATTATTTTTACTTTTTTATGCGTGGTTGCGTAGGTAACTTTGAAATAGTCATAACTATCACCATGAACTAATTTAGCTTTTTCTATAAATTCAGATGTTAATAATCGTCTTGATTTTCCTGCCTTAATCGGACCGCAGCAATCACACCCGCGTCCATTAAGATGTCCATTTGCTTTCTGATAAAAAACACCATGAATTGGGCATATTATTGATAATTTAATCCGCGAGGTGACATAATTAGTTTGTGAATAGTCATAACTATCACCATGAACTAATTTAGCTTTTTCTATAAATTCCGATGTGGTTAATCTTGCTATCACAATATAATTAGGTAATTAGTCAAAATATTCTACCGCTGCTTCTGGTTTTGGCTCACGAACCTGTTGTGATATTGAAGTAGTAACATAATCAACAAACTCCATAATATCAGCATAATCTTTAGGTGTTATACTTTTCGATTTCAAAACAACAACAGCGGCAACCAAGTGCCGCTGTACGTTTTTAACATCCTTATTTCTTGAAAAGTCCACTCACGCAGCAGCCGTGGCTATTGCCTTCTTCGAAGCTACCTTTTTGCGTGGTGCACGCTTTTTAGCTGGCGTATTTACCTTAGCTGCTAGTTCTGCAACAGTCTTGGCTAATTCCTGTTGACCTGCTGCCATCTGAGCAATAAGCTCAAGCATTTTAGTATTCTGGCTTTCCGGAGTTTCAGGGAATGGAACACCTGATGGTCCTACCGTTGCATCGGGATCAAGCAATGGTTTACGATCTTCACCCATAATAGCTGAACCCATACCAATGTGTTCCTCTGCTGCTGCGTGCTTACCGGCTTCCTCTACTGTTTTACCCCACCCCTTAAAAAAAGCACGTTGATCAGCATTCATATCTACTAATTCCTTCAGTGGAATTACCGATACAGATCCATCATTGCGTTGCAGTCGCGTTGCAAGATAAGTAAACCAATCAGTTCCAGACTTATGCCTTTCGGACTGTAACACAGTAACAAGATAGTCACACTTATCCTGTGCATATATCGATGAGGCTATTTGTCGCAATGTCGATTGGTCATCGCCTGGCAGCGTCGATACTCGCGCCACCATAACCGAATTCATCGATGCTTTGTACCCAATTACTACCACTTCTTCATTACGGAATTTTGCATAATGTCGCATTGTCATAATTATATCTCCTCTAGTATAAGATTGCTAAGGGATTAACCTTACACAGCCTCCTTTGTTACTTCTTCTATCAGCACTTCTGGTTCTGACTGCTCTTCTACTGGTGCTGCTGCCTGGGATGTTGCCTGCTGACGTGCTGCTTGTGCTTCACGCACTGCCTGCTGCTGCTGCGCCCTAACCTGATCGAAATTGACACCAGTAGATCCTTCAAGAGCCGAAACAAGATTATTTCGTGCTGCGCCTACTGCTGCTAGTTCTGCATCCTGGATATTACCGGTGGATACCAAACGTGAAATAACCTGTAGACAAATTACTACGTCTGCTCCGGTGATTCCTTCTACTGCCTGTGCTTGCTGTTCTTCAGATAACATTTTATTACTCCTGATTAATATTAAATTTAAAATTTGATGCCTATGATTGCATCGTTTTATACAAAAGTATTTATGCTATGAAACAATAAACATTGCACAATACTACTGTTGTAAATTTTTTCACTTATCTGTTGATGGAAATATCTCATCCCAATCAATTCTTTCATCTGTTTTTGGCTTTGATGATTCATCCTGTAAAAATCCAGCACTTCTTTTAGATCCATTTTCGCCATCAGGATCGTATGAAAGATCAACATCACCAGACTTACGTCGTTGCATGTTACGAAGTCTGTCAATGGTAAATTCTATATCATTTCCTAAGCATTTAACTGATATAATAAGCTCTTTAAGATGAGCATATGAGAAACCCACCGAACGCTCGGTCCAGTCTATAACTTCTTCGTGTGAAAGTGATTTTTCCTTACTCATTATAAACAAAGCACGCGCTTTTGCGCCAGGCATCGGAACTGGAACGATTACATCAAACCGTGATGGTCTATCAGTGAATCTCTTATCAAGATTATCAATATAATTGGTAGTGGCTAGGAACACAACATCATCTATTTGTGCCTCACCATCTAGTACTGATAACCACTCATTTTCTCTCTCCTGCCGGTCTGTAAGAGTTTCAAAATCTTCGAGAATAACAATAACTCTGCGTTTGGGTTCTAACCGGCGAAGCATTTGAAGACAAGATGTTAAATTACCAGGATCATCAGCATATATTGCTATACCACCTTCTGATATTATTTTTGCAACCAATAACTGTATAGAGGCAGTCTTGCCAGAGTTATGCGTAACGGTGAAATCACCCATTAAATATCTATTATCTTTATCAACAGAAAAACCATAATATTCATCTGTTTCATTATATAATTCAACAGTAAAACCAGTTACTAGATGATTTTTAATCTGAGTCCTGGGTTTTAATTTTTTACGTTCAAGTTTAACTGGGACGGTGGAACAATCTCCAGAAATAGACACTCTCCAATAGTTCCCCTCTCTAATTATTCCCAAGTACTCACACTGCTTTTTGTACCCATGAATATATGCTGCTAACCCCAAACTCCTAGCCAAAAATACAACACCATTTGCTAATTCACTAGATTTAGAAATAAAATCATATACACCTCGTTGCCCATAACCATCGGTATCTATTAAACCAGCTAGCAATTCTAACCTATCCTTTCTAGATCCGGTCAAATATTCTAATGGTATATGTTTATTATTAAGTACACCAATCTCATGTAATAGTCTGTTTGCCGGGTTGTTTCTATAATTGGTAGGTTTCCCCCTGCCAGTATTATATGAAACACCGGTTAATGTAACACATCTACTATCAACCCTTCGCTTATATTCATAAACCCGATCACAACCAACTGCCAATAACCAATTAGACCACTCATCAATTATTTCAGTATCCATGGTAGTTAAGCCTGCTTTTGCAGTAGTACCATCACCAAGCCATAACCCAAGAATATATGGTGGAACCAATAATTCAGTATTAGTATCTTTAAATTCAACACCGGTTCTAAAAAGTTTCATTCTTGTTTTAAAAGTATACGACTGATTGATAAAATCCTTAACTGTTATATCTATTATCGTTCCTTGTCTAAATGGTTTATTTGTTGAACACAGCGAGAGAACATGATTTTCATTTACTACAAAACTGTCACCTTTAGTAGGGGTGATTTTATACATTTTCTCATTACCGGTACATGTCTTAAGTACTTCGCGACAGGCACTATCCGGTCCCATTAAATATTCACCAATTTCAATATCTTGAACCTTTTTAACAGACCCATCAAACATTAAAATCTCAGTATCTTTTGCATGGCACCCTGGCTCACCGAACATCAGGACACCTCGTTTGTGTAGGAATCCCCTCTTTTTGAAATCATCCTTTAATGTCCAGAACTTTTCTATCTCACTAATTACTTTGGCACCAGCAGTATCTGGTACACTTATTAAATCATCGGTGGATACTATTAATTTCTGAAAACTATGCCCTGTCTTGTCGGTATAAACACATTTGTACAACCCAGGAGGTAATGTTCCTATTACATTATTAGTGCTCCAGAAAAGAGATTCATCAGGAGTACAAGTCCATTGGTTGGTACTTGTATCCAATAAGATACGTAATTCACGTTCATTTATATCTTCAGATTCATCTAAAGACCTTTCTGGTATGGGTGCATCAGATGTTGTCACTACGAGTTCAGCACAAGACTTTAGAAAATCATCATCAAAACTACTAATATTTTTAGTCATTACAATACCCATTGCGTTTAGCATAATATAGTGGGATATTGATGGGATATCAAGCTGTAGTTATTCTTGAATAGTAATTGTACCCAGACGATTATTAATCAACTGACTTCACGAATAATTCTATTATGTTTTTATAATAAAATTAGAAGTCAAAAATGGCGGAGTATTATCGTGTGCCGAAGCTGCTGGTGTATTCCCTATAACAATAGTATGTGTATGAGTGGAACCAGTTGATGGAACTGTTACACTATGATTGTGACCACCACCAGGCGCTATTGATAAGTTTGCTTGTTGTGTTCCTCCTCCACCACCAGTAACAGAGCCGCCACCCGGTGTTAGTACTATTGAAGATGCGGGGGATGTACTATGTGTGTGATTTGGCGTAAAGTTTGTAAAGGCACCAGTATGAACATGTGATCCACTTCCTGATATATTTGCAGAATGACTGTGCGATGGTAGCTGGGATGTTCCTAAAATAACATTCTCATCACCACTGATTTGGCCGAGGTTCTGTGCTTGTGTTCTATTAACACGGTTTACTCCAGATCCTGATGTATTCAGACCAAGAACAAACCTTCCCCTAGTATCAGGGACATTAAAATTAAGTCCAAAACCACCGTGCGTGTAGCCTATAGCTGCAAATAATGCAGGATATGTTGCTACTAAATATGATGTACCATCACATAATAACCATCCTGCTGGAGCTGTTACTCCAGACCACGGCAGTGGTCCAAGTCCTGGAGGTACACTAGATGCCAATACTGCTAATATTTGATCATCTACATATTTCTTGGACGATGCTTCGTCATCAAGCGTGGGTGATGCAACCACACCGGTGATCTTATTTCCATTAATAGCAATGTCCTGTTGAACATTACTCAAATCCATTACTGAGTCAGTTACTTTTGTAGTCATTATAGTTTTTCAGCAGTTATATTCCAGTTATTTGTATTGTCATACACAAGAGTGACAGAACCTCGGTTTGTAGATATTGTATATGTTGTTCCATCAAACGTTGCCCCGAATGGTCCAACTATATCTATATTTCGTGTTCCCGCTTGCCCACCCTCATCTTTAATAGTTATCTTACGACCCGGTGATGGTGCTCCCAATATTCCTAAATCAACAACTATATTTGGTCCTGCAATAGGAGTATCAAGTACACCAACATAGCTTACCGTGTCACCAGGAGCAATAAGCCCACCATTAGCACCTATTCTATTTTCAAAGTTTGCCCCGGTTGCTGCCGTTATAACTAAATCATCACCAACAGCTACTATTGTTATATTAGATCCAGACACCAACCCCTTAACGTGCAACACATCACCAATTTTCGGGGAAACAATACTAACACCAGTTGCCAGACCAGCAATGGCAAGTGTGTTTGCTTCGCCTGTTGATGGAGCTACCACTAGATTCTTTAAGCTTTTAATATAAACACTTGCACTATTTAGTGGTGCAACAGTAAATTCTACTACATCACCGATAAACGGCGGTGAAAAGAATAAAATAGGATCTGGTGTTGCTGATGCAGGATCAGCAGCCAGCACGCTAATTTCAAACTCATCTGGGTTTGGTCCTATGGTTGCAACCGTAAATGTTCCAACATATTGTGACTCAAGAGCACCATCTAGTTCTATTACTGTACCTGCTACAGGTATTCCATGATCTACTGTGGTTATTACCTTAGCTAATACATCTGCTGGAAATGCTTTAATAATAGATACTATACTTGTGTCCTGCTGTGTTACTGCGTAATCTACTCCAAGAACCTGCGTTAAACCATCAACAGATACCAATATTGCTTCTGGTTGTGTGCCAGCAACACCGGTTTGGAAACTGGTGTTAATACCATCACCCACTAAACTACTTTCAAAAACACGAGCGGTCTGTGATATCTGAACTGATTCGAATACTCTAATCAATACCTCAGCATTCACTACTGGTGGTATAACAAACACTATAGTAGTTCCTAATATTGAATAATCACCAGTAGGATCTACGGTTGTTGAATTTTGTCTGACACCATCAATGAACACTTCAACTAATTCAGATGAAACAGCAGAACCAACACCCATTGGATACGCTGTCGTTACACCATCTCCAAGAACAACTTGTTCTTTTGCATTTACTGCATATCTTCCACCGACAGCCTGCCACTGAACTCCATCCCACACAAATAATACTTCAGTATCAGTTGTCCAGTAGAGCGCTCCAGATACTTCATTTCCAACAACAGGAGGCTTAGGATTTATTGGTGATCCGTCCGATAATCCAATTGTTGCAGGTACACCTTCCAGTGGTATCCATTGCGTTGGAACCGAAGAATATACGAAAACAGTAGCAGTATCAGAAGCAAATATTAGTCTTCCTGGGAAATTATCAGGGTCAGCTACTGCCGGGAGCGTGTTCAACACCTCCAAAGCTACCGCTATTGGCTCTCCGGTGGTATTATCCAGATTAATCCCATAATTCCCAGATGGTAATTGACCGTATGGTATTAAATTTATAGCCATTTATTCAACCCTTAAGTAACACGCTGGTAGCCAAACACTATGGCATCAAATTTCAAATCTATAATTCCAGCACCAGTTGCCGGATTTGTGATTTCCAAGTTTATTGTCTCTGAACTTGACAAGAATCTAGTCATACCCTGAATACTGTAAAAAGCATGACGCTGTAATGTATAATTCTGTACTAGCACATTCTCCATAATATCTTCAGAAGAATCTACGTACAGATTCAACTGCGTTGGGCCAATAGGAGGCAACCCACCATCATTGATGGATTTTGGTATCAGTAGTAAACCAGTTGGATGATGTGTTACATTAGCAAGCCCAGGAGCTTGAAATATGGTGGTTGAGCCAGCAACAGTGAAATCTACATCAATAGCTGCCGCTAGCATAGTAAATTGATGGGCGTAGCCACTGTTTGCGGTGGTTACTGGTATAAACTGATTATCATCTCGGAATAGTGGTAATTGATCACCCGAATTGTACCAAAACATTCCTTCAATTGGATTATTAGGCTCTACGTTATTAGCAAAATTCTCCATTAGGTGATATTGAGTCTCCGATATAATTCCACCGTATAGCGAAATACCCTGCCCAATCATTTCGATAGGATAATTAGCGGCTGTGGTGGTACCCACATTAATAATGGTTACCAAATTACCGCGTGAGTTCAGTACGTTATATGCAGGCATTTCACTTCCTCAGATTTCATTTATGATTAATATTAACTGGTATTAAATATTTATCATATTGCTGCCGTTGAATGTTTAGTAATATTATTCCAGCGTATTCCTTTTTTAATCTTATATACACATCCATACGATATAGAAAACTTCTTGGCTATTTCAATTACCGAACCAGCATCAGAATATATCACTCTTACAATCTCAGGTGTCAATTTTGTTCTTCCAGACATATATTTTGGCGCTGTAGATCTATCCAAACCAGCATATAGCCGTCCGTCCCTTATTTTTATAACTGTAGTAATACTTATATCGTATTTATCAGCTATAATTGCATGAGATAGCGTGCTTTTTATTATTAAATTCAAATCATCACTACTAAGCCCAGATGTATATACAGCATTATCATAAACAGCACTGGATCGCTTCCTTATGTTTTTCACCGATGAGTAAGAAACCCCATATTTTTTAGCAGCAACAATATTAGGACAAGCATCAGACAATATATCAGAAACAACAGTATCATCTAGTTTCGCCCATTCTTTATTGTATTTAATTGGGCTATTCTTTCTAAATTTTGATACTATTGACGCGCAAATATCATATTTAACCGCTGCTTCTCTATTAGAACAGCAATCATTAACTATATTCTCTTTAATTATTTCATCATATTTTATAGAATCATTATCATAACCAGAATTTGGCAGTGTGGTAGGTAAAAATTTCCATGTTGTTCTTTGTCTTAGATTCATAATTGTAGTGGGTGAGATTCCAAACATTTTAGAGATTTTAATATTTGATAGTTTGCTTTTCAAAATAAATTTAGCATCATCATTTGATAATTTAGCACCTGATGCTTGTTCGCCACAAATACCAATGCAGCCTTCGCCTCCAAGTGTACAATTATAACCGTTGGTAAATGAATTGAAATGATCTATAAAATATATTTCGTGCTGATATGCAGCATTTCTGTCTTCAACTTCTTTTAATATTTCAAAATTAAAACAACTCTCTCCGTATTTTTTTATAGCTCGTGATATTACAGATTTGCGGCCGTTCTTATGACTCTTTTTCCTAAGAGCTATATCATAAGTTATACCAACATAGATTTTGCCATTTATTTTGTTAGTATATTTATATATGTAATTCATATTTGTATTATTTAGCCTTCGTACATTGATCAAGCTCATTAACCAATACTCTATAAAACTCCGGATATACGGTTTCTGTCTTGCCATCAAATAAATCTGGTAGATTATTAACAAAAGAACAATTATTGCGCTTTACAAAATCATGTAGTTTGTTTTCAAGAATTACAGACGTACTTCCTAGATCTGATCTAATCATATAAGTTTCCAATATTTCATACTTGATATTAGGTATTTTAATTTGATTTTTTAATTGACTTTTTCTTTTACGTGGAACATTTGTTATTCCATATTTAACAAATTTGAGGTCAGTACCGGTTTCTTGCATGAGATGTACATAATTGAATCCGGGTTTGTTCTGATCAAATCCAAATTTTGCACATTTTGGGCAGCCATGTTCTGACGAAATATGTTTACCGGGAGATTGCCAGAATATACCGTGCCGACTACATGCTATTTCAACTTTAATATAATGATTTATATACTTAGATTTAGAATAATCAAATTTTTCTCCATGAATTTTTTTAGCATCCCTTATAAATTGATCATTAGTTTTTCTTACATTACCAGAACACTCAGGACACCCATGCCCCAAATTAATATGATCGGTTGGTGCTTGTGTAAATTTACCATGCTTTTTGCATATTATCTCCACCTTATCCTGATATGACAAATACGAATTTTTATTATAATCATATCTGCTACCATGTTTTTCCATAGCCAGTTGATAAAACATTTTAAAACCATATTGCTTAACTTTAGATATTTTTTCAGAACCACACAATTGACAACCATGACCACTTAAATGGACACCGGCTTTCTGATTAAAAATGCCATGCTGTTCGCAGATAATATTAAGTTTTGCGCTATCACCAGTATAAGTAGTTATGGAATAATCGTATTTTTCTCCATGAATTCTCTTTGCTTTTTCTATAAATTCACTAGTAGTTTTCCTAAACCGTAGTGAAATACTATTACTTTTACACTTAGGACACCCACTCCCGCCTAGATGACTATTTGGAACTTGTGTAAAAATATAATTATGTTTCTTACATAATATTTTTACTTTCGAGTGCGAGGTGTAATATACAACCAACGAATAATCATATTTTTCTCCATGAATTATCTTTGCTTTTTCTATAAACTCATCAGTTGTTAATCTGTTATGACCGCCCTTAGATTCAATTCCGCACTTTGGACAACCTATACTATTCACGTGATATGTAGGTTGCTGTTTAAATTTTCCATGAATAGCACAAATGAAAACAACCGGGGTCACTGCTGTTTTATAATCTACTAACGAGTAATCATACGTGTTACCATGAACATCTTTTGCCTTTTTTATAAATTCTGATGTAGTTAATCTTACTGGCATATTCATTTCCTAATAATATAATTAAGAATATAAGTATTAAAAGATTATAAACCAATGTTATAAATTAATTGGCTATTCTTACTCGTAAAACATAAACCACTTCAATAATTCTATTAGCAGATTTCTCAATAGGCGAGAACACAATATGCGTAATCAACAAATCATCCTTACTCTTGAGTGCTATCTCGTCAAAAACAAATGCTGAAGAGTTTATATTGGTGCTGCCCACGTTATCGAATGCTTGCTGACCGAATGGCTCGTTCTTATCTATCACACATCGAATTTCATCGTCGGAAAACAGCGTCCCATTGATGTGCCGAACGGACATCTGATTTCCGGATGGCGCTCCGCTATTATCATCAACCACCTCAAAATAAACAGGGGTATTAAGATCGGCAGCACCAGATGTGTTAGGTGTAGCATATATAATATTCCCCAGCGGATCTATCGTTGCTCCTCCAGATCCAAACCACATTGAATATATGTAACCATTATCACGATGTGCCAACCCCCTGGCAATAATCAGGCTTGTATGCTCGGGATGAATCGCATTCCTTTGATTTAAAAGAACTTTTCCCTTTGATTCATCACCAACATCACACTCATCTTCGTATTCTACGATTTTAACGTGACCTTCAATTTTTACTTTAATTTCGTCAGAAAAACTTGTCATAACTAATTCCTAATGTATATTCATATTTACCAATTATAAAACGCAACTTCCAGGATGCTGCATTATCTCATATGCCTCTGGCCATTGTGCTGCTGCACCGGTAGCGGTACCAAATGCATATGTTCCATATGTTACGCCTCTGCCAAATACTGGAAATCCAACCAACGGTGGTGTTACGTAAGCATCGCCAACACTAAACAGCTTATTGAATGATGATCCATCATATTCCCATATTTCCTGTGTCCTGGTTACATAAAACTGATCACCAGCAAGAACAACTCCTGTAGAATTCCAATTTATCCCATCCCACTGAAAATACTGAACTAATGCTGTATCAACAATATTTATACCCACGGTTCTGTTTTCTTCGGCACCCAACGGATCATCATATATTAGATGATCAGCCAAAATATCTGATACAGTTATCGGCATTCTGGTCAATATTGAGCGTAACAGATCACCATTTCTTGACTCCTTGTAATTTATTGTTATTGTGCCGCCCACAGAAGGCGTATCAAGCACTAAAAACTTATCCACTACGTCATATGGTCCTGGCGTTGAAACTACCTCAAATGGCCCCAGCGGACCCACAAACCACCCATTATATATAAGCCTAACTACATCTCCAGGTAGGAGATACGGATTGGGTGCAATGTCTACAACAGACCCTGGTAAAGGAACGCTTGGCATTACCACTAGGTTCTGCGCTACCGCTATAGAACGTATCATACGGAATGAGATTATCTCACCACCAACAAGGGGGATCGTCCAATTTATAGTATTTCCACCAGATAATGTTAGATCTGGTACTCCCAGCGCCGTGTACAGATCCTGAACCGCACCATCACGGAATATCATAATTTTTTCAGTATGCAAAGCATCAGTAACCCCAGGGATTACTGATGATGGTCCGGCTCCAGGAACCCATGTCGATTCAACCACGTCATATACGTCAACCGGGCTATCTATAATTCTAACCTCTATATTTCCTACAAAGGTTGGTGGTGGTGGTGCTATAAAGTCTACTGATGCTATGGGAGTTCCTGGATTAGACAAAATGTAATCAATCCCAGGATTCTGGTAGATGCCATCCAAAAATACAAACACGGTTTCATTAAATGCTGAATCAACGGTGGTTGGAGTTATATTACCAATTAAAAATGATGTTAATATATTATTTCCGGTGAAATTAGTAACAGCAAACAGTGGCGCGTTATCACTGAAGGTATTGCCAAAACCAAATACTATAATTTCATCGCCAAAATTAGGAGCAACATTAAACGTAACATCATTAACAGGCCCGATGCTGTAACTAACAGGAAGCGCTGGTGGTCCATCATTAACATAAACAGAGTTCTTAAATACAAAAACATTCTCACGTGTAAGGCTGTTAAGCGGAAGATTGATATCAAACCCAAACGTTGATCCAGAAGCCACAATACTACTAGTCTCCGAAATAAAATTAACATCGACCAAATGAGTTGGTGGGATTGGTTGGATTGGTGCAAAATCCAATATTTCATTACCAACCGGACCAGACAAAAGATAATCTACACCAAGATTTAACAACACACCATCAAGACGTACATCCTTTGTCCCGGTTTGAATAGTTACATTAAACTGTGTTTGCACGCCATCACCGATTAACTGCTGACCGGCAGGAAATCCAAACTCAAGAATATTATTGAATGGTGTTACCTTAATATACTCAACGCCCTCAGTTACTGGTACAAAACCAAGTCCTGAATCCACGAGTACATCCACAAGTACGTACGATTCACTAGATCCTATAACGTATGGAGCATTAGCAGGTGTTAAATCTTCACTCGTTGGAAATATTTCTAACCCAGGAGCTATATTTTCTTGCGCTCCAACACTTATAATAAATACACGGTCTCCAACGTCTACCGGTGGCATGTCCCACCCAGTTGTATCCCATGGTGTTGCATCCCAAGAACCCAAAAGAGGGTACACTGAGTTTGTAACGCATATATTGACACTATCAATCACCTCCGTACCTATTCGCTCTTCTGGTCTTCCGCCAAGATCATCATTTAATCCAGAACACCCAAGCATGCCTATTATTCCTTCTAGCTGCACAACAATTACAGTATTAGCAGATGGAGGATTGGTAAACTCTATCGCTGCCATTGTGGTTCCAGCATTTACAACGATATAATCAACACCAAATTCCTGCAATACCTGTGATACAAATACCACTACATCAGTTGACGTTGCATTATTACCTACCATAAATGATGTTACTATTCCATCTCCTATGAAACTAGTATACCCTTCTACACGTGGGTCGAACCCAATATCACCGGTTGTTAGTGTACGAGCAACGTGGTGTTTATAACTGCTGGGTATTGGCTCAAATAGAGTATCTTCAAGCTCAAGCCCTAGTGTTATTGGTAGATTGCGCTCTACCAACCCCTGTGTTTGTTGTGCTTCAATCTCGCTTCCGCTTGGTAATATAGAGGCAAGATCAACCTTTATTAATGTAGGTAATGCTGTTATAGTAATACCAACCAAATTATTATCAATGATATTTCCAAACTGATCACGAACAACAACTCGCTGTTTATAAAGTGGCGGATTATCCACCGGCATATCGTAAGTGAATGTGGTTTTAATTCCATCAGCCACAGCGATGCCAACAGTATACCACTGTTCTGTTCCCAGGTTTGCAAAATCCCATATAGGCATATCCCAGCCAATAGCAGGAGGAGTTGAATCATCCCAAGCATATGAGTCCCAACCACCGTCATCTATTAAATTACAAGACAACCTATCGAACCTAAGACCTATCTTTATATTAGGAATCTCCTGTATAAAAACAGGGACTTCCTCTAGCGTGTCCACCGTAAGAGTAGATGTAGCACTGCGTAGTTTAGATCTGAATGGTTTTACATCAAGTATATTATTAATAACTCCCTGCGTCTCGTCCGGACGAACAAATGGGGATTGGATAAGTATATCAAACACCTGTGTAGATAAGTAAGATGTCTTTATAAACCAATCAGCATGCAAACTCTGCCGCATCATCTCATGTAATAGAGAGAACACAAGGAGGTTCTGCTCCCCCCTATTAAACGCATCGTAGGTTCTCTGATAAACGCTTCTAAATGTATTGGTATCATTATTAAGATTATTATTAAGCTTTATCGTGTGTTTGTCTAGACCAATCTCAAGGAAAAGCCCACCCTCAAATGAATATACTGCTCCTACTTCTACAATGTTACCAGCAGCTTCCTCGAACGGGTCTAAATTACCAGACTGTTCTACCTTAACCAGATCTCCCTCGGCATAAAAACCATTAGCACCACGAAAATCCCTAACTGTAATAGTAACAACGGTGTCAAATATTTTCTTATCTGAATATTTTTCTAATACGAAATCTTCTCGCTCCCAAAACCCATTTATATTTATTATTGGATTAAACTCATCAGACAACTGGAAAATAGCAACCAATTCATCTAAACTACCCAAGTTCTTCTGTTTCAATATCTGATTTATAGAAGTAAGATAAACTTCTATAGCAGCATCAGTATTAACAAAAACAGTCTGCACTGGGAATTCACACGAACCGAACTTTTCGGTGTCTGATAATTCTGGCAACGGTACTATAGTTCCGAACTTATCAATACCAGACATCGAGTCAATAAGCTTACTTGTTATTACTGGTGGTACCTGCTTAAACTGATCTCCTTCTGATATCAGAACCCAGGCAGCATGAGAATCAAGTATACGCTCATCTATAATAACTTCTACGGCGTATCCGTCTTGTATTTTAACACCACCAGTAAACATAGCCATGAAATTAGCATCCATCGGAGCAAACCATGACGATCCAGCTAGTGTTGGGCTAATTAACCGCGTTTCTACTTCTGCCGTTGTTAATTCGGCATTAGGATTAATTCCTGTGTTTCCCTTCACCCAGAAATAATACATAGGAACCAACTGGCCTGCATTATTATACTTGTCTATTTTCACATAAGATGGATCATCTGCATTTAATGGTATTCCGGTAGCGTGGTCCGGAGCAGTTAATGTGTTGGTGTAATCGACCCAATTTTCTGGCGCTACTGGAGATTCTACCCATTCATAGACATCTATAGAACCAACCTGAACCTTTATATCACCAGTTGCTGGAGTTGTCGGTAGTGAAGAAATCGCAAAGGTAAACTTAGTTAAATCGGTTGTAAAAGTCCCAGGCACTATTCCAGTCAACACCAACAAGTCATTGGGAACTCCTGCGATTAAATCAAATGTTACACCAATTGAGTCATTCGTATTCTCAAACCTTAAAAACCCTCCACTGTTAACTGCTTCAACTTCCGGGATTGGAACAGTACTGAAGAATGAATTTATTTCAGTAACAATGGCATCTAATGTACCGCCATTGGGTGTTGCAAACGTAACTGGTATTCCCGTAAGTGGTGTTGTTATTGCAAAGCCTGATCCAGCAGGATATGATCCATATGTTTGAGCAGTAACGCCTGCGAGGGAGAGTAAATCATTAACAGTTCCTGCTGTCAATACGAATCTCTTACCTTCATTTCCTACCGTGTTGCGTATAATAAGTTTATTATCTGTAGCAACAGCTTCAACTTCCACAATTAGTGACGTGATTAAGAATGTATTAATTTCACTAACTATAGTATCTAAGTTTCCGCCACCGGGTGTGCTAAAAGATATTGGACCAATAGTATCTGTGGCTATGGAAAAATCAGAAAGTGCTGGTATTATTTCAAAGAATCCAGGTATTGCTGTTATACCAACTACATTTAGAAGATCATTAGGAACTCCTGCTACTAGTTTGAATCTGTCACCACCATTACCGGCGGTGTTAATAAACACCACCACGTCATTAACATTCTGCGTGGTTACTACCGTTATACCTTCTGACACCAAATATGCATTTATATCAGAAACCAATTCGTCTATACCAGAGCTTACTGTTGTGGTATATGATCCGGCTGTAACTGGTACATTATCTGTGGCTATATCAAAGCTAAAGCCAGATGGTATAATCTCAAGAGCAGCACCCGCGCCACCAGAAAATACACTATCATACGGAATCGGTAGTGCTCCCGCTACTACCAGTGGTATACCAGTAGTGGAGAGTAAATCATCCTGAGTTCCACCGATAAGAATAAATGCCACGCCTTCGCTTCCTAGAGAATTCTGAAAACCAAGAGAATTATTGGAAAAGAATGCCTGCACTTCAGTAATTTCAGTACCACCAAGACTTGAATTAATGTCGGCCACTACAGTTTCTAAATTAGCACTACTTTGGTTTATATAATTAAAGCGTTTTGTTGCAAACAGCGTATAATCATTTCCTGTAGTGGTAAACTCTAATTTACCAGCATTATCTACAGCCACAACTGATATTATATTAGAATTAATCAATGCAGCGTTTATGTCTAAAACCACACCAGCTAATGTTGTACTGGAAACTACAATGGGAACAACAATGTCTACTTCTATATTGAATGTATCAAATGCCAAATATGGATCAACATCAGCATTACCTATAACAGTAGTGTATGTTCCGGGATTTATAAACACTTTTGGCAATAGGTCGTTTATGCCTGTTGCTAAATCAAATGTTACATCAGCTCCAGAAACAACGTTCACAAAACTTAATTTGTTTCCTACTGCCGATGTTTCTATTGCTGTTATATTTGCAGCAACAAGATCAGAATTGATTTGTGTTACCAGACTACCAACCGTTGTTCCGCTAGTTGATAGTGATACCGTGGTTTCTTGATGAACTGTTATTTCAAACGTGTCGCCGATATCAAATACGGGGGCAACCACTGTTCCTAATGTATTTAACCCTGTTCTTACTTTACTATCTGTAGTGGTTATATCTATACCTGCTTTAGTAAGCAAGTCTTTAAATAACACCATGGAGAAATCTGCACCAGTCCCAGCGCCTGAAAAATCTTCACCAGGAATTATCTGATAAGTTGCTGCCGGTATTCCGGCTATATCAAGAAGACCACCATATTGTCCTGGTGGTATCCCAGCAACACCAAGAAGGTCATTTGGAGTTCCTGTAACCAACAAATATTTCTTGCCTTCAAAACCTACAGTGTTGCGGAAACCAAGTTTACCACCAGAATCGAATGCTTCTACTTCAATAATTGGATTTTTTCCAAGTGGTGGGTTTGCAAATCTAGTATTGATTTCCAATACTATTGCAGCCACGTTGCCACCGGTTACACTAGCAAAGCCGTACGAATCTGAATCAGTAGTGAACGAAAATGCATCACCCGCAGAAAATATTGGTGCCGAAACAGAACCAACTACACCACGTTGAAGATTTTTAAGTTCATATGCATCACCACTGCCGCATGTTACCTGTCCTGGGTTGCGGAATGCCATTCTGTTGACCTGAGACAGTGAATCAAAATCATTGAATACTTCAACTTGACCATTAATACCATTCGATACCAAAAATTGGTTTATTTCCTGAACCAAACCTATCACAGTCCCACCGGCGGCTGAAGTAAATTGAAATGCACCATCACGGGTGGTTATTTCAAAATTATCACCAGCAGCAAATACAGGATTAGTCTCAGTACCAGATACTGAATTGTTGTTTGCAAATGCTGTGGTACCTACAATTTGATTATTACCGTCCAACTGCCCACCAGATATAGTTACTGAGGATGGTATATACACCGTTCCTGCCGCTTCTTCCTCCTGGTATTCTATAGTACCAATAACAATTACCGGACCAAGAGATATCTGTACATCAGATACATTCCACTCTGGCTCGTTGGCTCCACGGATATTGATTATATCACCAGATGATAAACCACTTATTACAGGAACCTTAGAGAATACATCTAATGTGGTTACTGTAGCAACGTCGCCAGCACGAGTAATATCAGCGCGAAAGAATTCTAAATTGCCCCACACGCTTGATGCAGACTGATACTCAGGACCATTGGGAAACGTAATTATATCAGATCCGTCTATAGGTCTGCGATAATCAACGTAACTACGACGAGTTATATCCCACCATACATCGCCTACCTGTTTATCACACCATACTAAACCATTTGATCTTTCTGCATCTGGACCAATATTATATCTAGCTGGATCATATAAACCTGTGTAATCTACTCCAGCTAAACCAATTGGATCAAATTTACCAAGTTCAGGATCAAACTGCGGTGATTTAGTTAGTGTAAACCCAGTTTCTGAATCAAATATTTGTGCAAAATATTCTATACCATCAATATCCGGTATGTTATTACTATCAACAGGGAATTCAACATTAGATAATCCGCTTTGCCCAGTTAGTGCTGGTAAAATCCACCTAGTGTTGTCGGTTGTATATGTACCAGGAGTAATACCAGCAGTAGTTAGAAGATCGTTTATTGTTCCTGGTATTAATGTATATGCACTACCTATAAAATCACCAGTATTGCGCAGTCCTAAAAATTCACTATTGTCTTTAATAAATACAAATGCACTAACACCAACCATGTTTATTGCTGCAAGTTTCTGATTTATTTCATCCGCAATAGCAGTTGCATCTCCGCCCGTGGTGGTTACAAAATTAAGAGTATTACTATCATTGGTAACAGCAAAATCACCAGTTAAAAACGTGGGGTCTTTAACTGTTCCAATCGCTGAATTATTTCTATCGAAGTCCTGAATCTCAATTATATTATCAAACTGGTTAACGGGTGTACCAAACCCCATTACCTGAACATCGTCTCTGAATTCAGATGCAGAGATATTGAATTGAACACGCTCTCTATTCTCATCACCAAACTGCTGAACTTTCCACGCCCAGTCCTCGTATACGAACACATTATCAGCACCAAGTATAGTGCCTTTAGTGTACGCAGTAACTGCACGTACAGTACCTTTAGCATTGAGCATGCCACGAAAATAATCAAACCTAGTCCTATCTGCTGCACCAACAATATCCATGTATGAGTCATTTGGTGTCCACCCATACAGGTTCCTAGCGGAATCACGCAAAACTGGACTATCTGGTGTATCTATCCTGTCATAGAAACGGGTAAAATCAAATGCCTGTTTCTCAAAATTAGGAAGTAACTCTCCCTGGTTTATTATATACCCAGCAGCTTCTGGTCTGCCAGTCCACTCATTTGTACGGTAGCTGTCAACACGCAGTGTGTTGTGTGATAGCGCCAATACGGGGTCATAAATTATATCATTGAATTTAGTTATATTAGAAAACACAATAACATGTTGCATTTCTATTAAGTTTATACGAACTCCATATATATCGGAGCTTCCGGTTGCTGTTATTTCGGTTATCCCACTGCTGCGTGACACGAACGTTTGATTATCATCAATAGGTATACCATCCAAATCTACTATTCCATAATAACCATTTTGTGTTGATTCTATATTGTTTGATATACCAAACTCAGTTGTAAAAGCAGACTTACGCGCTAATGGACTGTAAGTGAAACGGTCGCGGTCAAGAATATCAACAGAATCACGACGTGGGTTCCATATACTCTCTGTGTCTATTACCCAGGCAGCAAATTGCCTTGCGCCATTCATCCAATCCAACTGTGAATTTGTTGCATCTTCCATATCATCAAACACCCATCCGTCTTCACCAAGTGCTCTGCCGTACCCAAGCATGAAGTTTATTACTTCGGTTGGTGTTTCAAAGAACCTACCGTATTCAATAGCTATTCGTTCTCCAGTTCCAGTTGGAAAATAATTAAATGGAATGCCTTTAATCTTGAAAGAACGCATTTGTGCACTAGGACTCTGCGTTGTGGCCAAAACCGTTGCCGTTATATCATCCCCTTCGTTTATCTCAATAGCGTCTTCTATAGTAAATGACACCTTACTTGTGATAATTATGTGCTGCGGTTTTAATCTCATTCCATTAATAAGAATAGATACCTTGGTTGTATCGTTGTCATTAATATTAAATGGTATGATAAGTGAATCCGTAATAAAATCATGCTGCCCACTTGTAGCTATAATACTTTCCCGGCGCTCAAATTGTCCTGGCGCTGTTGGAATAGCCGGTCTATCAATTTCAAAAACAGGATTACTTGGGTCTGTTCCATAGATTCGGTATCCCGATGGTTGTTCTCTCTCTATAACAACGCCCGAAGCAAACCTCCTAACTAATGGCTGAGAAGTATGTAATATCGTGAATACGTCCTCAAATGGTATATCATTTCCTGATAATGTAGTTACTGTAGTTCGTTTTGAATTAATAAAACCAGAAGTTTTCCAAATAAGAGCAGGTTCTGTATTATCAATTATTTTAGCAAAATCATTTGTTGGGCTTCCGCCACCGGCAAGGACCGAATCAGAAATCCATGAATTGGTTCCAATAGATTCTATGATGATACCGTTATCATCAACTTCAAGATGAATTGATATCTCATCATTATTTGGACGTTTTAGTGTACTCATACTAACAAAATGCGGTGCCGTCGCTATTTGGTTAATACCAGCATCACCAATAGCCAGCGTTTGTCCAACCCAAGTTAAATCTATCCACCTTCCATTCTTCATTAGATATGAGGATAGTGCTACGGAAAATGGATATATAGGAGAATCGTAGAATGACTGTTCTACTGGTGCTCCATCTCCATACTTCCATGAATCATCTATTCTGTCGTAATCAAGACTTGACTCTTTAACTATACCAGCACCCACAGGATCAAGTAACTCACCGGAAGAGTCAACGGGTATGGGCGCTAACATTACAAACTCAGCACTAATCTTTCCCGTTATGGGATTTACAATACCAGATTGAAAATCAACCCACACTTGATGTGCATTACCATAACGTGGTGTTCCATCTGATGCTACACTATCTGGGACATATTCTGTTGTCCACCAGCCTGGCTCAATGGTATAACCAACAACCTCCCAGGCATGTATATGAGGTTCAATAGTGTTGTATAGCCTACGATATTGACCACGATAATTTCCTTCTACACCAGCAGAACTATAATTCCATGTAAACTTATCATTTTCGTCGAAGGTGTTATTTTCGGTTAAATCTTCCGCTTCACGCACAACCAAGCGGCTAAAATCATTTTGTATAATTCTTCTGTATTCGTTATCGCTGTAATCAAAAGAAAACTGGTTGTTGAATAAATCTATTATGTTTGTTGATTTACCATTAAATATATAATATTCACTGTTGCTATTATTTAAAAATACATCATCAATCACAGCCTGGTTAAGTAGCCACGTTGATCCATCATAATCAGCAAACACCGCCTGGCCCGTTGAAAACACTCTCTGGTTGACAACGGGAGCAACTATAGAATTATAATCTTCTATCACATCACTAACTGGCAATCTATCAGTTGCTGGTATTTTATTTCCATAATAGTCACCAAGGAAAAAATTTGACGGTAGATTCCTTGCTGAAAAACTAGTATCTTCTGTTTTATATGAATCTGGTACCTCTGCAAAGAATCTTTCTTGTAGATTCAACCACATTAAATCTCTATCATCACCAAATGATGATTGAATATACCCTTCGTGGCCACGCAACACAGTTATACCATGTGTGTCAACAAACTTAGTTGGAAAGTATACTGGAGAAGCTCCAACTTTAGGAGGAGATGGAGGAATAAAAATAGGCTTAGGATTGTTAGGATCAATAACAACAGGCAATCCGCCGTCTATTCTAGTCTCTAAATATGTTCCCATATTAGAATGAGAATATGGGAAGTCACCAGTCCTACCAGTAAATAATTCTGTCAGTACAGCATCCACTGCTTCTGTTGATGAAACAAGAAGAGTTCCGGCTGGGTCAGCTAGTTTGTTTTGTTCGTCCCACATCTGATTCATGCGGTTGCGGAATCTGAATAACGTTTTCTGATAAACCCTGGATGATTCACGTATTGCTGTTGGCATATCTAGTTCTGTTGTCTGTAAGGTTGCCATAGCTCGTAAAAGAGTCTGTTCACTGTCTATGATGGTTGATCCGCTTGCTGGATCTTTTATAGACCAGCGATAGCCATTTGGACCAGTTGCGCTTCCAGTTGCTCCTGCCTGTGCACCTATAACACCAACCATATGATTCAATATCTTTGAGCGGGAGAACTTAGTCAATATAGTGTGGTTTGGATTAGAACTTAAACCGCGCGGTACATCATATAGACCATCAGAATCCACGTTCTGCATCAATGGCTCATCAGATTTAAACCATATTGAATGCATTAGACCAGTTTGAGTGTCTTTAAAATATTTATACCCAATAAAATCTGATGTATCACTCTCAAGAGTTAGATTAAATAAAAATTCACCAGAATCATTAAACTCAAGCGGGAACCCCAAAACAATATCATCTTTACCAGTTCCCACACCAAACGCATATACTGTGGTTACTTCACCAGTGTCAGTTATGTCATCTAGAATTGAGTTATACGCATATTTTTTGAAAACTGGCTGATCATTTTTCGAATCCTTTGTATCGCCAATTATAGATTCTATACCATTCCAAAATTCAACAATAGGTCTAACAGCCTGATCTTCTGATAACAATACTGCCCTGTCGGCAGGGGATAAATCTTCGAAATGTCTCCACCAATTCTCACGCGACCATGGATCTTTTGCGCCGCTTATACTAATACTATCAAAGAAATTTCTAATATCATATATATGTTCTTTATTTGTTCCTATACCAGTTGGTCCTAATGCGTTTGTGTACACCAAAGCAACAAACGATGAACCATCATATATTTTTAATTTACGCTGTGGCTTAACTCGTGCGTCTTCCCACACCATACCAAGTCGTGGGTTTTCTGGTTCAGATAATGAAACTACCACAGATTGAGAAACCCATCGTTTTGCCTGATCACTATACAACCATACCAGTGGTCTATTAAAATCAGGTCCGGTCCTAGCAACGTATACTGCATCTCCAGAAACAAATGAAGTAGTATCGGTTGGTATATCCTCTACTGGTAGGAAGTCAACAACAATCCATGCTGTCCCGTTTGATCTGAATATTGGGCGTGCTGTGTTGGATGCATCTTCGACATATGATCCAACCGTACCTACTGGTGGCAACCCATCAGCAATTGGTACCTCTATACGATTAAATGCTGTTCCGTCAAATTCATAAATTGAAGTTTTTGAAGCCTCCGGTTCCTTAGTGATATAAACACCATGGATATCAGCGGCTTCTCCTGGAACTATCCAGAAATACCTACTGAAGTTCATATGCTTGTCGTAATCTATTGGAGGCGACCATGCATAAAAGTCAGTTTCAAATACTCTGTTTGGATCATCAACTAATCCACCATTAGAGCCAATCTGACCAATTAAATCTGTATAAAATGCTGCGCTTTCACGGCGTTTAAAGTCTGGTTCTATATAAGTTACACCAATAGACAATTGGTATTTTTTCCTACTTGCAGAACTCTCATTAATCAGTGGTGTGCGCTTTAAATCTAGTGAGGTAAGTAAATCGCCATTACCAATATATCCGAGTAGAAAACTTGCATCTTCAGGCTCATATAATTGATCATCCGCAACATAAGTCTCCTGATCATTATGTGGAGTCTTTAGATAATCCGGGTAAGCGCCAAATACTCGCCTCTGCTTTTTCATTCAAATAAATCCTGTGATATTATATGTATTATTTACTCTTACTTTAAACGCCAAATGGCACAATCCATAAGAACTATATAAGTTAAAGTGAATTATTTTTCAAGGAGCTACAGTATTAACCTATTGTGCTTCTTTTTAATTCTTCATCCGTCAAACTTGTAACTATTTTCACGTTATCAGCACTTGCAGCAGATGCAAATAATTGATCTGGCTCAGAACGAACCTGGAACATAGCACCAAATGTCTGACCATTTGCTCTCGGAACGATTACAACCGACTGTATATCCGGTGTTAGTTCTTTATGAATAAAAGCAGAAATCTCCGTAAAATAAAACATCTCGCCGAAATCCCAGTTTTCTGCTTCAAAGAATGTATTGATAGCTGCTAGAACTCTAAGTCGGATGTTATTCTCGCTAACTTGTGATCCTGCTGTTTGGACCACCTTAAAAGTTGCCTGAAGTTCTGGTATTGCCTGATCACCAAACAATAGTAGGTATCTAGTAGGATGGAAAATTATAGAATCACTCATTGTCTTGAAGTCTTCAAAATCCTGAAACTGCGTCCTGAGAGCTTCTGATGTCGGTGTTACAGGCATAGCTGACAGTGGCTCATCGTTAAATAACCACGAACGTATTAACTCGTCATATAGTGTTGTAAGAATATAAACATCCATGACATTAGACACGGATGGATCAATCCTAATAGAATCTGGTGAGAAGTGAACCCACCGGAATGACAAATTATCACGCCCTATACTCGATTTAAACTTATTCTGATCGACCGCTGCCTCCCATTCTCCACCAATGTGATTTATTTGATTAGTACCATTGGCAACCAACCACTGACCTGTTGTCTGGTCGTAATGAATATCTCCTGATACATATGGTATAACTTTGCAAGGTATAGCTGGTGTATCAGTATAAAAAATTGTCTTGGTCTTTATAGCATCACCGATAATAGGATATCCGCTAATATCATCTGATCCCTGAGTACCATATGTTCCTTTTGGTGTGGTGAATTCATTTATTGGTTGTGGAACAGTAAATCCCTGCTGGTCAACGGATCTCCATAATACTAAATCAGTAATACCATCTTCATTAACAAGATCACTAAACAAAAATGGATTGTCATAAAAGCCAGAACTGTCTAAGTCTGCCGGTGTTACAAAAATACCATCAGTGTTTACGTATCCATCAGAATAACGTAACACATCAGTGACAAAAAGCTGATTTCCAATACCAGGAATAAATACTGGAGCATCATTTTTACAAATACGGCGCGTGCTATCTCTTGTTTCATTACAATCCAAAATCGTGACTGAATCATTTTCCACAACACCAGTTTCGGGGTTTAGCACACGTGAGTTATTCACAAAAAAGAAATCTACTTCTCTTGCTGATTCCCAAAAGAACCCGAATCCACGGTCTGTTATGCTCCACAAATCACCACCGATGCCGCCAGGAACATATTCCACTAGTATCATCCAGGATGCGTCTAGTCCAGAACCAGACGTATTGTTGTGGTTGACAAGGCTAAATTGAGTTGTCTTATCCAAATTCTCGAACGTTATTATATTCCAAGACAATGTTACATAATCCCATGAAATACCAAAGTCCAGTTTGGCTAAAATCTGCTGTTCTATATTTGACAATTCAGACCCAGTAAAAATTGTTCTAAGTGCTGGCAATACAGTATCAACAGTATCAAGATCTTGGATTATGCCACGCAATATTACAGACCCAACACCGGCCCCATCGTCTACGATACGATCAACATATGCATTAACACCTAGACCTGTGGTCAACACCGAATCAACATCAACATATTGTAGATTGGTGGTTGTGTTACCATTACCAATCGGCTGTATCGTAGAAACATTATCTCTTATATTTCCCCTCGATTGCTCAGCAACAATCACATCTTCAGACCACGAATAAGGAGATAATGGTCCATCGCCATTACCATTCAATCTTAGATCTATATTTGTGTTATCAAACCTAATCGGTGAGTAATCATTAATATACAAAACATTCTTATCTGGTTTTGAAATCATTGGAGCTATAAAATTATTAATAAGCGTATCTGTGGGGACTATCGTTATATCAGCAGAAATTTGCGTGTTTGTTGTGGTAGAATCTTTATAAAACCTACCATCATTAGCCATCACCTTAACATTCTGATAGAGTCCGGTCGGATCTGTTAGTTTGGAAAACCTAGAATGCCCTGCATAAGTTCTGTTTACTACTTTGACCTTTAGAATGGCATTATCTTTTAGAAAGAAATTATTATAGTCCTGCCCAGTTACCATGCGGTTTTGCGTATAGAATATTCTATTTGCGCGGGTTCTTATATCAAAATTAGATTCTGATGATGCTGCATTCAGCAACTGATCCTTTAGTGAAAATACCATAGTAAGATAATATATAGTAGAATCGACTACATATGGTATTGTTATCTGCTGGTTCTGTATTGCATCTGGTTTTACAACCTGGGGCTGTGGATTAGCCACGCGATACCAAAACCTAAATGTTCCCTGTGGTATTGCTCCAAATTTTCCATCGCCAAATCGTATTCTTACTGCATCACCTAGCTGTGTATCAATCTCGTATATGTTATTTGAGGTACCAGTGTTTGGATTAAATGAGTCACCCTCACCAAATACATCATCAACTCTCGTCCAGTTCTCCAAAACGTTACCGTTAGAATCTATTTGTTGGACGAAGAAATCATCATTGTTTATGTTAGGAACGTCAATGCTTACAGTACGTATTATTATAGGATCTATAAACTCCTTATCCTCGAAATTAAGATTTCCTTGAATTACATGTAAAAAGAATCCAGTCCCAGGAGATGATAATCCCTTACCGTCCTGTACGTATAGCGTATTATATGCATTTGTTGAATTTGGTATATTTTCTTCCACCACACCGGTTACATTATTCAGCAATAGATTTATAACATCAAATGGCATTGGTACACCGTTAACTTGTGTAGTGAACGGATACATTCCCCCCTCTGGTGCAATCGAGTTGAATACATACTGCTCTTTCTGTATTCCTTCATTCTGTGTTGTTACCAATGGTCTACCAAATTGGGTTCTACGAGTTAGTGCCGAATTCATAACAAGTATAAATTGCTCTAGCCAATCTTCGTTCCTTGGGTCGTTCCATACAATGTCGGTATTTTGTACATTAACTCCATTAGAATCAACAATAGGCTGGTCAGTTCTAATTCTCTCCATACGTACTTGACCACTAGCAGAAGTTACCCGATTTACCTTAAACGCAACATTTTCTGCTAGGCGAATAAGACTTTCCCTGCGTTCTGCTGTTGCTAGGAAATTTTCTCTAGCATTGAGGTCCACCCTAAAAGCAATATTCTGTGATAGCCATGCCAAGACTTCAACCTTCATTATGAACTCGCTTGATGCTACCCAATCGTTTAGCTCTTCGGGGAAGGTTTGTTGCAGGTGATCCAATATTGCTTGGACTAAATTATCGAAATCATATGCCCTAAAATCAACATTTTCAATAGCTTGATAAATTTGAATCCAGCCCTCAGAGAGGAAAAGTGTGTTCTGCCTACTAATTGCTTCTGACATTATATCTGCGCCTCAAAGGTTGCATTAAAATTAACCACCATATCAAATTCAAGAACTTTTAGCTTGATATCTAGTCTAATGCTGTGATTTTCAAGATTAACATCAGGCACTATGTCTAATAACTGTACACGCGGGTCTTCAGAAATTATTCTCTCAGCATCTTGAACTATTAATGCTTCCGTGCGAGAATCTGATAAGTCAAACAGGAGATCATGAATTACAGAGCCATAATTGGGTCGCATACATCTCTCACCCAATCTAGTGTTGAACTGATTAAGTAAATCCTGCTGTACTAATTCTATATTAAACAGACCAGTATTTATACCCGTATTTGCTATTGAAGAAAAACCTCGGTAAAGTGCTCTAGCCATCTTGATTTCCTAGAAAATTGGACCTATATTTGATATCCACCCATATAGGGTTATTCATCTCTATTATTTACTAAAGAATTCTTCTAAGAATTCATAAACTTCATACCACGAGGAGTGGTCGCATGAAAAAAGCGGTTTCCATGGACGATTTAATTCAAAGCTACAGAGTATTACTCACCAAACAGGAGGAAAATGATCTTTTTGATACATGGTCAAAAACCAGAGATAACGACGTGTTACTACAAATTGTCAAGTCATACTCGCCAATAATACAGCGATGCATACGTGAGGTGTCAGGATACAAGGCCAACCCAGAAGACCTTCGCAGCGAGGGCGTGATAGCTCTTATTGAAGCTGTTAAAAGGTTCGACCGAACCCGAGGTAGGTTCGCAACCTATGCAAAGCGCTGCGTGAAGGGGATTATGCTTGGTTATATCACGAAGAACTACTTCCCAGTTAATGTATGTACAAGCCATGGTAAGAAAAAACTATTCTACGCTATTAGGAAACTTATTGCCACTACACTAATAAAAAAAGGGAGATTCGATATGACAAGGAAAATAGCGCTGGAAATGTCTAACGAATATGGAGTTGAGGAAAGGATAGTATTCAGTCTTTACGATATGATTCGTAAGCCATACATATCACTATCAGAACATATTACTACTGATGGTTTCGATTCTGACCGCACAATAGAAGATCACATCGCTTCAAATGGTGATGATATTGACATAGCTGCGGAATTATCTGATCTTGAGTTCCGCCGTAATATTATACACAATGCAATAAATCTTGTATTAGACGACCGTGAAAAACGAATATTCTTGGCCCAGGTTCTCACACATAGAAGTGATAGAGTAATCCTCGAACGACTTGGCAAAGAATTCAATATATCTAAAGAACGGGTGAGGCAGTTAAGAAACACCGCATACAACAAGGTAAAGGATGCCATCATTGATGTTATTGGAGTTTCACCAGATATATTTTAAACAGCACCTAATTCAGCATCCGTGGCAGAGAAAAATTGTTCTAATTCCTGTCTGCGACGGTCGTTGAGACCCGGGTTGAACTTCTTCCTTGATTTATTGAACCGCATCCACTGTTCTGGTACTTCTTGTATGTTACCCTCATTAAGTTTTCGCAATGCTGTGCTTTTTGCGAATGCATTTATACCTATATTATAGGATAGAGAAACCATAGCATCAAACTGACCCTGTGTTATGTCAACGGATACGTTATTCCTAACACCGTTCTCAAACTTCTCAAGATCTTTATCAAATAACCTATTTGCTTCTGCTTCTGTTATTTGCAGCTTACCATTAGTTCTGAACAACTGTTTTATAAATTCTTTATCAACAACTTTTCCATTAATGGTATCACCCAATATAATATTATGACCATACCCTATAGCATATCTTATCCCAGCATCAAGATAAGCAGATTGGATAGCTAATGATTCTTTGGTATGCAAAAAATTCTTAAGACTGTCCGACACGGTGTATTCACTAGCAGGACGCAATATTCCTACTGCTGGTATTCCTAAATCTTCATACTCTGGAATTTCTCCCATATTTCCACTAGTATATGGTTTACCACGGCTGCGCGATGGTGCTATCGCACCGAAAGATCTCCCCACTATTGACAGCGGTGATGCGGCATTTGGTATGGTTGCTCCTGCCCTGGTGTTTATTTCCTCGTTTTCATCCACGAATCCGCTAAAACCAAGCGTTGATTTTATTCTCCCATTCCATGGCTGATGTTGTGGCACAATCGGAGACAGCGCTGGTAATGTCGCTACAGGCTCTTGGCCGAGGGGTACATCTTCTGACGTTGGTGGTGGAGCAACGATATTAAGATCCGGTATGGAGGCTGTGCCTGCCTGACTGGCTGGTTCTGCCGGTTTTGCTGGATCACCAGTTCCAGAGTTCATAAATATTCCAGCAGGAGCAGTTTCACGATATACTGTCGATATTACTGATATATCATCAGCAGCAGTTTCATTGATAGTAATAGCCAATAGACCGATATCAGCACCAGCGGAAATCCTAGTAAACGACGCAGATAGCATATTGATGCCACCACCGGTGGACAGTCTGTATTCACCACCAACAGACATGTCAAAACTACCAGATGATGTAAAGTTAACAGACCCAGAAGCATTAATTGAATAACTTCCAGCCTCGATGTTTTTATTACTATAACGTTCGTTGCTGGCCCCCGCGATATCCATGGTGTGGTTTCCGCCCGCCTTAAAGTTCAAATCACCACCAGCTTCAATATTAATTGCGCCACCAGCAGTTAAATTCATATCTCCTTCAAAATGAAACGAACCAGATCCAGCACCATATACATTAAAGTTGCCATCGTCTTGCATTTCTATCCAAACATTGCCTTTGGCAGTGGCTATATAAATAAAAGCATCATTTGGTGCCTCGCCAGTTAATCCACCATCATTAAAATATATTTGAGATCCTGCCGAAGTTCGTATTCTAATTCCCTGGTGATCTGGGTGATCATCCATTACTATCTGATGACCTTCTGAATTAGCTCCCAAATATCTAGTACGCTCTGATGCAGTGGTTGGTGGAGAACCCACCGCTGTCCCATCAAACTTATCACCAGTTGTTGCATTTACATTATTCTTTTCAGAATCGTAATACCACCCAGGTGATTTTATACCCGTTACATATGAAGGCGATTCGCGCCTTGCACTAGAAAGACCAGCACCACGGAATTGATCATTTATCAAACCAGATAACATAAGATTTAACATATACGTCCTGGCGGGGTAAACTTCATCAAATCTGCGCACAGCGTCGGTTCCAACTATATCCCTTGTTTTTTCAAGTGATGGAACTAATGCATCTACCGGTATCTTTTTACCATCTAGTGTTTGTTCTAATACCGTTTTTGAAATTGTATTTTGATCTACTCCCGATATGGAAGGTGTTGAAAAATTACTGTAATATTTTGGAACCGCACCGATCCAATAAGCACGAGCAATATCACCATGAGCAAATAGAACACCAACCTGATCCCCTATTCTTGGTGTTGCCCAAAATCCATATGATGATGAGTCACCATCACCATATGCATTGCGGCCGTCTGAGTTTTTAACACGATTGCTATCAGATCCAAAAAACGGCATTAATGGATAACATTGTATCCATCCGGTACGTTGTGTTTGATCAAATTTTAACTGTCCTTCTTCACGGTCTTTAACTGTTCCCGACGATGGTATTGCGTCCGTTGTTAGGCGTTTGGAAGAAAAGGATGGTATATACACCCATACTTGTCCCATACGTTGATCATCAGCATCATCCATTACTGTGCCTATATAAAAACCCATACCCTGTTGTTCTGGTGCTGGTGTTGCTCTCATACCAGATGACGAGCTTCGTGCCGATACACCAATACCATTATTAAATGTGTTAGTCATGGTCTTAAATTTTCTTCCTAACTTCTAAAACATTCTCAAACCTGCTTGATACTGATGCATTAAAAACACCCGCTGGTGTTGATGGAGACAGTGGTCTTTCTATTGCTTGCCTACTTAATTTCAATTCTTCGGGGTGCAACTGTGTAATGTCGGCTGAAAACCCTGCCGCCTCAGATAGTGTTAACGTTTTAGTACTGATTATATCTTCAAATCTAAGACCTTCTTCTACGTAATTCAAATGATTAATCTTATACCCGTTTATCTTTTGCGTAAACGATCCATTATTAAATATACTACTCACCGAGTATACGCCATAAAACCCTCCTATTATATTTGGATTGCTACGCTTATTAGCATCAGGTTCCATATAATTCCTTTGGTCTGGAGCATTTATATTAATAAATATAACTTTATCGGTGCTTGGTCTTATAACATCAGAAAGTGGATTAATTCTATTCATATCAGCAGATGCGTATGGTGATAATAACCATATTGGATCGCCACGTACGGTCAAATCATCTAGTTGCATTTGATCCCTAGTTAACCAATCTTGGAACTCACGTAAATATCTGTCTTTCCTAGCATCAGTAAATGGAGTTTCACTAGTAATACTACCAAAAGAATTTATATCTGGGGTTATCCCTTTTCCACCACCTAATATTTCATATGGTGTAAGTTTATTATTGGTAACATTTTCCCAGCTCACCGATCCGCCAAGCTGGGTTACCAAACCATCATCAATGCCTGGGTCTCCAGTAATAAGTGTTCCTAATTGTATTTGTGCAGATTTTCTAAATTCTACGTCACCCAAATTAGATGACTGATCCTTACCAGTAGCCGCTATTCCTATGCCCTTTGTTCCTGGGAAATCCTGACTTCTATCCATAGAATCATAAAAAAAAGCAGATAAGTTTATGCCAAAATCTATAACTTCAGTATTTCCAGAAGTATTAATATAGTCATATTTTCTAACAATTGCACCAATATTTTGCATTTGTTCTACGCGCCGTATTTGCGATTTAATATCAGTGTAATCTCCTAATGTTTCAGAAGTATATGATCCCTTCTTAAAAGATACAAACGGTTCAATAATAATCTGTATCTTCATGTCATAATAGTCGCCAAGTTCACTGGCTGGTTTCCCATATATAACATTAAATCTTGTGGTAAAATGCGTTCTTGGCCTGACAAATTGCTTGTTATCGTTATCGTTTACTTTCGCAATAAATAACTCCTGAACCACCGGAATATCATCCATTGCAGATTTTAATAATGTCAACATATCAATATCTTTGCCAGTGTATACGATTGAGCCCTTGTCCAGTGACTCACTAACATATGTCTTATGTGTTGCCCACTTTGCTGCCAAAAATTTCGATTCCAATAGAACTGGTGGCGCTATAAATTCATAGGTTCTAACTATTCCATCCTTTCGTGTGGTGGCTTCCGTGGTTTCTTCCCTGCGCTTAGTTGACATCGCTACTTCCAGGCTTTTTAAAAACCCACCAAATGTGTTTGTGTCTCTAGAAAACACACCACCAGAATCAACTATAAAGTCTTCTGGGCGGAATGCTGTTGCTCCAGATGGCGCAAAATTTATATTGTAAACAGTTCCAGTATTACTAACCTGAGCTTCAAATTTTGTTATGATAACGTAATAAGTTATAAATGGTATTCTGTAATCCTTCCTAATGTCTATATCTATATTTTGTACCCACTCACCAGTATTTTGATTGTATCCTGAAAAACCTATATCAAGCCTGTATAATATCCTGCCACCATTTATATTCAAATATCCTATTCGTTTTGCAAGACGTTTAACATCATCATTAAAACTAAATCCACCAGGTTCTGCTATTATCATACTACCACCAATCATTGATGATATCATTGGATTATTGGCAACAGGAGCCTGAAAATTATCTATAGTCATCTCAGTTATATTATAATAATTCCTATCAGCAACCGAAAATGCAATATCACCTGTATTACCAAAATCTCTAGGATCAAAATTAGCCGACTCTACTTCCGCTTTATTTGCTGCAAAACCACGTGATCCTAAATCAGAAACATTACTTTTGAATACCTGATCTACTTTAGCATTCTTTGCTCTCCTATCTTGATCTATCGGGTTTACCAATACAATATCATCACTATTGGTACTACCGGTTGAGGCTAGTACCACTGCTTTGGCGCGCCGCAACGTGGTTATGAGTGTTTCTGATGGTGATTTTGTTTCCTTTGGTATTGCTGCTTGTATGTCAGCTACAGTATCTTCCGGAACCATAGAAAATGTTATATTATATTGCACATTAATATAATCATTCAATACATTATCACCTATCCCATTATTAGTTGTATCAGTGTTTATGGATATTTTTATGGGGTTATCAACACTAACACATGACGGCCCGGTATTAATAAGTTCAATATGTGATACTCTTCCTTTTTTTCCAGGAATCCGCCTCTTTTCAATTATATCAGATGTACAACCACCAATAGCAGAATTTTCTTTAGTATTGGTTTTTACAACATTCATAAGTTTAGAAACTCTAGTTCTAGGATTTATATTTTTCCTAGTGGTTGTCCCTTCTTTCACGCTACTATTTCTACTAAAAAAATTAGTGATTGTATTTGCTATTTTAGACTGAAAATGACCTTTTGGACTACTCATAGAAGAGTCTTCGCATATCTAGGATCGGGGATAAATAGAGCCCTACCATATGTAAGGTCAAATACTGGGTCTTGAAGACCATTGCGGACCGGTATTACCCAAAATAAATCTTCAGTGCCATATATGTCAGCAGCAAGCAAATCCGGCCTATGCACGTATCGCTCATTGTTTAATTCAGTTATCCTATCTAATGGATGTGGATCAACCGTCCTGTGTACATAATACAACATGAACTTTCCAACTATAGTAGAATATGTGTATGGCGATGTGGAATCGTATGATGGATTATATACCATTATTTTCCCTACCTCTTACCTGGGATATTTTTTAATTGCGGCTTTTGTGCGTGGAATGATTTTCTATCCTTGAGCATTTTACCAGACCGATAATCATCCAATGACCAGTTTATCCAATAATTGGGAGAATGTTGAACCACCAAACTTATACTAGAAACTTCGAACTTCATAGGCAACCACGTATATGACCCAGATGTTGCAGACCTACTTGTTTTTAGTGTTCGCGATATGTATTCGGGGCTTCCTGGTTCTGGTATACCAACATAATCTATATCATTAGGAAACGTCCAGTCGGCCTTTTCTAAGAACACTGGAACCCTGTTAAATGCATAATTACCATATGCACTAAACCACATGGGAGACGGTGGCCTGCCACTCCTTCCCCGTCCAAAATCCATATTGCTATATGAACGTAAAAAATGTAATGCAGACAATGCATATATAGCATTGTCAAAAGTATCACAGGTCCACATACAATTTGATAATGAAATCCGTACGTTGGATGTATTTTTGTAAAAATTATACGATTCATTGGTGTGAACCAAATCAATAGAATCGTAATTTACTTGTACATTTTCACTTATCGTTGGGTTATATGGGAAGATCAGTCCATTGGTCATATAAACCGGCCATAATGCATTATTTCGGCCAACACTATTACCAGATGAATCAACACCGGAAGTTTTGCTAATATCAATCGTTGCACCATTTGGTGAATTACCACTAGTAAAGGATTCTCCGGGTGCTAATGCGGGTGGTTCTGGATTTGCAGCAGTGCCCGCAGCCACAGATGTCGCACCAATGATATTAAAATCAAAAGGAATCAACTTTGCTGCTACCTGCTCAAATGCGAATGATGGTTCTACGTTTCCTGATGTTTCCATATTAAAATTCCTGGTTACTAGAATATTTATCCAAACCAGGACTTGAATTCTATGACAAAAAAAACAAAATTAAGATTATATCAATATAATAAGATTTATACCACCTCTGGAGAGAGAATCATGGCAGCTAGAAAGAGAAAGAGCAAAAACTACGTTAATAATGCTGATCTGTTAATACAAATACGTCTCAGTAAAGACAAGCAAGAAAAAAATCCTGAATTTACACCAGCAGAGTGTCTCACTAATGAGCTTGTAAAAATGCTTATGATGCTTGTAGAAAAATATTCACAGCGTGCAAACTGGAGAAATTATACGTACATAGATGACATGAGGGGCGAGGCAATAGCATCATTATGTCAAAATGCACTAAAATTTAAACCAGAAAAGAGTATTAACCCCTTCGGCTACTACACCCAAATAGTTACACATTCTTTCCTAACATTCCTTGAAAAAGAGAAAAAAGTGCGTAAAATACGTGATGACATATTGGAACTTAATGGGTTTACCCCGTCTTTCACAAGACAACTCGATAATGACGAATATGCACGCATTAATAGAGAAAATCGTGCTGCAACACATGACGAAATAGTAGAAAACACAGACACGCCTGATGAATATAAAGACCATATATAAGTATTAATATGAACTATAATAAACACGCACTCGGTATTATTGCTAAACAATATAAAACCAGAATTGATTTCAAGAAATATAATGGTTGCGCTTATTCTATAGCGCGTAAAAATAATTGGATAAATGATATATGCACGCATATGAAAAAGCCGCATGGATACTGGACTAAAGATCGCATTCATAATGAAGCGCTTAAATATGATACTAGAAAGAAATTCCAATTAGGAAATTCGAGTGCCTATACTATAGCTCACAAACGCGGCTGGATAAATGATGTATGTTCACATATGAAAATAATGGGCAACCTGCATCATAGATATCTCTATGTAATATTTTTCAATGATGTTAAAAAATCTGCATATGTTGGATTGTCTATAAATCCAAACAACAGATTAATATCACACTGCAAAAAATCATCTAATATATGTGTCAGAACCCTGATGGCATCACACAATATAACATATACTATTAAATTATCTAATCATTTTTATAACATAAACCAAATTGGCGCGGAGGAAAACTTACTTATTAAAAAAATTAAACATGCTGGATACAATGTATTAAATAAAATACGCGGTGGTGGATTGGGCGGGAATACTATTATATGGACAAAAGAAAAGATACATGAAATATCTAAAAAATGTACAAGCCGTGTTGAATTTAGAACAAATCATCACAATGCATATGTTGCTGCTTCCAAAAATAAATGGTTAAACGACGTGTGCTCGCACATGGAAGTATTATTATTGCCACATAACTATTGGACAAAAGAAAAAATCCGTGATGTTGCCAAAACACACACAACCAGAAGTTCTTTCCAAAACAATGATCGCCGTGCTTATGTTGCTGCTTGTAACAATTCATGGTTAGATGAAGTGTGTTTGCATATGATTAAAAAACCAAATAACTATTGGACTAAAGATCGTATTCACGCCGATGCACTAAAATATGATACTAGAACGGAATTCCAATTAGGAAATTCGCACGCCTACCATATCGCACGAAAGGGTGGGTACCTGAATGAAGTATGTTTGCACATGAAAGTATTACAAAAACCACGCGGGTATTATAAAGATAAAACACTGGGGGTTCAGCACGCAGTAGACGTTCAGTCGTCCGCTTCCGTGATCGGCTCACGCAGATCGCTGGCAGCTTCGCAGAAGAAGAGCGGGTCGTCCTTCTAACTTCAGCGCCGTATATGAAAGACTGAAAATATTGACTTTCTGAAAATAGTACGTATATTGAAAACATATGGAACAGGAAACAACAAAAGTCGCATCAGTTAAATTATGGTCATTAATCGTTCGCGGAACTTCACTTTATTCTATAACCACACGGAACAATAAAAAAAATTACAAAAAGTAACTCAACTTATTGATTTTATTAACACCAAAATTCTATAACGAAATTTAACACCACCATGGGACTCCGCGATCATAACTACGAAACAATACAATTTCCTACCAAAAACCGAGCTTACATAGAATGGATCACAACAATAGAAGAAGAATGTCGCTGGGTGTACGGGAAAATTGTAATAGATGCTTACTGCACAGAATGCTATCCATATGATATGCCAGGGGCTGGGATTATTAGGTGTGAAAACCAAAACATATACATATGTAATTACTGTGGTGCCAAATATTACGTTGCACACAACGAGAAACTTGCGGAATTATTAAGGAAAATTTAAAATGGGTTTATTCAAAAAGGCTGCTGTATTCGGGGATTTGCACTTTGGAAAAAAATCGGATTCCGAGCAGCACAACAATGATTGTCTTAATTACGTAGAATGGTTCGTTACCCAGGTGAAAAAAAATGGATGCGATGCCATAATTTTCCTGGGAGATTGGTTCGATAATCGTTCTAGGCTTAGACTTGATTCTAATTGGCAGTCGGATATCGCTATACGCACACTAGTTGATACCGGTGTGCAAATTTACTGGATTATTGGTAATCATGACCTGTATTTCAAACAAAAGCGCGATATACACTCACTTCCAGCACTTGTTCAGTATTCTGACAATATAAAACTAATCAACGACATAACAGAACTTGATGATGTGTTACTTTGTCCGTGGTTAGTTGGAAATGAATTTACTGTACCACCGACAAAAAAAGTCAAATATATATTTGGCCACTTCGAATTTCCGTTGTTTCTGATGAACGAATCTGTTGAGTGTCCAGACCATGGTGGGCTACATGCAGATCACTTTTATCAATGCGAACATGTTTTTAGCGGACACTTTCACCGGCGGCAAACAAAACTAAACGAACACGGTATTCCCATAACATATATAGGAAACTGTTTCTCCCATGACATGAACGACGTTAATGATGTTAATCGCGGTTGTATGATCCTAGAATGGGACAAAGAACCAGTATTTATTTCCTGGAATGAAGGACCAAGATACTTACGTATGCCATTGTCCGAACTGATTCAGTTGGTTGAGGCAGATGCAACTGATGGAATTATAACATCAAACACTGTTATAGAATGCAAAGATGACCTAAATATCGATTTGGAAGAGTCCCTAGCGATACGCGAAGAATTACAAACCATAATGAGAGACCTAAGACTTAAACCGGCGACCGAAATCATAGATTCTGGAACTGAGACCGAGGTTGATGGTAATGATCTCACAGTCGATCAACTGGTGGTTGAGCACCTAACACAAATAGACACCACGGGTTCCGACTATGAATCTGCTATATTACTAGATTTATTTGATAAATCAGGAGAAAAACAAAATGTCTGATAAAAACCTAGACTTCGAAGCGCAATTCGAAAGTGGTTTATGCCATTGCGCTGACGAACCGCTAGAATACACATGGGAAGAAGATAAGTTAGCCTTTACATCCGAATGCTCATGCATGAAACGGCACGAATTAAAACCACTGACTTGTTCCGTGGAAGTAATCGAAGAATAACTTATCCCGGAGTGTAAATGTTAACATCAAATAAAGAAAGTATTATAGAATACCTAAATTCGGAACCAAACAGCAATACTAGCGATATAAGTCGTGGTGTGGCACTTAGCCGCTCAATAACATACGAATCGCTATGTGATCTTGAATACAGTGGTATAGTAGCACGAAGTGCTGGTCTTGATGGTGTTACACTAACTTTCAATTGGAACCTAGTAAATTAAAGTTAAATCCCGGAGTAATACATGAGTACAGATAACAACGCACTATTTTTACGCCGTCTTGGGTTCAAAAACTTCCTGTCATTTGGAAACGTTGAAACAGTTGTTTCAATGGATGACAACCTAGTATCTGTTGTTATGGGAGAAAATCTTGATACTGGTGGTGAAGATTCTAGAAATGGCGTAGGAAAATCAGCAATTGTTGATTCGCTTTGTTTCGTACTTTTTGGATCTACATTACGCGGCATATCAAACCAAAAACTAATCAACGACTTAGCAAGAAAAGGACAACCAATGGTTGTGTGGGTCACGTTTGACAAAGGCAATTACAGTTACCTAGTAGAGCGTTCTGAACGCCCTGGAAAACTGTTGTTCCTGAGAAAAGAAATAGATGATCCTACCGATATAAGAACCACAGAAAAGCGCAAATATATATTCGATATCTCCAGGAATAAAACAGAAACTACAGAAGAAATAATCTCACTAATGGGATTTGACCTAACATTATTCTCATTTCTCGTTGCTAACTCTTCCGAATCTGATCCTTTCTTCAAACTACAAGAGTCAAAGCGCCGTGATATTATTGAAAAGCTATTCGGTTTTACCATCCTAAGCGAACGTGCTGATAATCTCAGAGATTTACGCAAGGACGAGAAAAAAGAACTAATTAAATTGGAAACAGAGTATTCAACTGTAGTTAAGGCAAACGAGCGTATTGGGACTCAAATAGCAGATATGGAGCGCCGTAGTAGTGATTGGGAAAATAAGAAGAAGAGAACTATCAGCGATTTGAAGGCTACAATATATGAGCTAGAAAAAGTTGATGTAGAAGGTGAGATTGAGCTATTACAGATGGCCGAAGAACTGAACTCAAGGCACAAAGAATTAAGTTCAAAAAAGAGGTTGATAACCAGTGAGCTTAATATGTTTAAAAAGGATGTGGTTACTGATACTCGTGAAGTTTCACGCGGTAAAAAAACCATAGATGAAAACACAGCATCATTAGTAACACTTGATAAAAGCATATGTCCAACGTGTAATCAGCACTGGGAAGCAGATCCGGAATACAGACTATCACTTGAGACTGAACTATCAGATTGCACAGATATTGTATCAGAATTAACTATAAAAATAGAAGAAACTCAAAAAAATATTGATAGCGAAGATGAAAAAATACAGGCGGTAACAAAAGAAATTTCCTCCACACAATCTGATATCAATGAGGTAAACAAGATTGAACTAACCTATGTGACGGTAGAGGAGGCTGCAAGCGCCGGTGCTACTCTTACTGCTCTAGAAGATAACCTTAATGATACAAATAGTGAGAAAAACCCGCATACCTCAAGTATTACTTCATTGAAAACTGAAGCTATAAAAACTGTTAGTGACGGTGATGTTAAAGATCTCAAGAAATTAATCAAGCATTATGACTTCCTGATAGCATTATTAACTGATAAGGATAGCTATATTCGCAAGCAGATTATAGACCGGTGGCTTCCCAAATTAAATCAAGGAATAGCACGGTATTTGGATCTACTAGAACTACCCCATACGGTTAAGTTTATGCCTGATATGTCTGTTGTAATACTTAAGCATGGTAGACTTGAGAAGGACTACGGTAATTTGTCTAAAGGAGAAAGGCAGCGTGTTAATATAGCGCTAAACTTCGCTTTCCAGGATGTATTCGAGATGATGAATTACCGTATTAATTTTTTAGCCGTTGACGAATTAATTGACACAGGGATCTGCAATCGTGGTGCCGAAAACACTGTTAATTTACTCAAAGACATGGCCGCACGCAAGAGCAAACGTGTTATTCTGATTACTCACCGCGAGGATATAGCCGCACGCGTTGATGACATGATGATTGTTCAGAAGCAAAATGACATATCGAAAATAATAATGGCTGAATAATAATATGAGAAAACCAAATGGGCACTGGACATATAAAAATGTTTGTAAAGACGCTAAAAAATATAAAACACGATCCGAATTTAGTACTGGCAGCGGTGCATACCGGGTTGCATTAAAAAACAAATGGATTAACGATGTGTGTAGTCATATGAAAGAATTGCACAAACCAAAAGGATATTGGACATATCAAAATATATTAGCAACTGCCAATACGTTCGAGACAAGGACCGCGTTTGCCAACAGCAATGGATGCGCTTATAATACAGCATTGAAAAACAATTGGATTGATGATATATGTGATCACATGAAACCAGCCGGTAACAAGTATAAAAGAGTAATATATCGTTTGGAATTTCCCAATAAAACAGCGTATGTAGGATTAACTTGTAACCCGCGTAGGAGATTTAATAATAATTTTAAAAATTATAATTATCTAGTACAAGATGCTATCGAAGAACATGGATATCCTAAAGTAATTATTTCTACAGTATGGTATAATTTTGAAGAAATAGGAAATGCCGAACGCTCCGGGATTGAATATTTAGAATATCTAGGATGGTCAATATTAAACATTAATAAACCTGGTTCTCTAGGAGGTTTAAAATTAAAATGGGATTATAATAATGTTTTAAAAGAAGCTAAAAACTACAATTCAAGAACTAAATTTTGTCATGGTAGTGGTAGTGCATATAGAGTTGCATTAAAAAACAAATGGATTGATAGTGCTTGCAACCATATGAAAGAATTGCACAAACCAAAAGGATATTGGACATATCAAAATGTTTGTAAAGAAGCTAAAAAATACAATTCAAGAAGCGCGTTTAATTCAAAATCTGGTAGTGCATATAGAGTTGCATTAAAAAACAAATGGATTAATAGTGCTTGCAACCATATGAAAGAATTGCACAAACCAAAAGGATATTGGACATATCAAAATGTTTGTAAAGAAGCTAAAAAACACA
>VAOU01100646.1_pt1 | contig 88809 bp, 121 predicted proteins | sample 3393871 | NCBI WGS metagenome assembly VAOU01 (sample SAMN08290440, study PRJNA428436) | hydrothermal vent metagenome | isolation source: Deep-sea hydrothermal vent chimney | place: Atlantic Ocean: South-mid Altantic Ridge | depth 1820 m m
TACCGGCACCACCACTACGTGCGTCGGCGTCTTTCTGTGCAGCGGCAGCCCTCACGGCGTTATCCTTCCATCCCTTGCGCATCTTCTCGTATTCGGAGCGCTTCATTTTTACTTTGATATTGCCGTTTTTGTTTCCCTCACCCGGGTTATCACAGGTGCCATACTTACCCGATTGACTCTCAGCATCGCCATCGCCATCGCCAGTTCCATCTTCTTCGATTTCGATCTCAATATGAACGTCAAGTGTTGTTTCTCCCTTACATGGACGATCTTCTGGGTGATCAAGCAGATGCTGAAATACTTCTTCAGAAGACCAACCACGATATTTGATTTCGTGGAGTATAGAAATTGTCTTGATGAAATCACCACAACCAGACCGGAGTAAATCGTCGTTGACAACGAAGTCAATAGCGAAATTCCACAGTTTCAGTTTTTCATTGATTTCGATAATCTCGTCGTGGTTGGCTGCGGCCGGGTTCACGCCGGTATACATAATACCGCGATTATTTTTACCGGCGTGTTCAAACAAGCAGTGATAGAGTTCGTGTGCTACTGCAAACACACGCTCGCCACGTTTCAGTTTTTCCATGAATTTAGCACTATAGAAAATATGTCTGCCGTCTGTAGCCAATGTAGGAATAGCACCGGAGGTGTCTTCTACCAAAACAAGAGACAGCCCGAGAATCCCCCAGAACGGGAAATCCTTGAGCAGTCTAGCCTTGGCTACGATCATTTCCTCATATATGTCTTCATTGACATAGGTATCCCTTCGAAAAACTCTCCCGATTGGGATAGCTGAAGAAGCAGCCTGTTCCCGGTCTTCTGCTATGTTAACTACGTGGTTCATGTGTTTCCTTGGTAGTTTAATTTAGTTTAAATTATACCACATAATACAGATTATTTCAACGACCACTCCATCTTTATTTTACCGCAGTCCCAAATGCGCGAGTATCCCATGTTATTAAGTATCTGTGCCTTTGATAGCTTAGTATCAGCGCCAGATTCTACTAATTCTTTTTTAGACTTAAAGCGGCGGGTAAATCGTTCTTTGTTATCGGTCCAGAACAAGGTTGGTGCTGACTCTCCCACTACTTCAAATCCTAAATACTCCCTATCCGGCGCAACGTGCCATCTGGGGTCAGCATATGCAGATACTTTAGAAAATCCATAGGTGGAAATGGCATAGTCAAACATTCTTTTCATAATAAATAGGTTTCCACCCAGCACGTATGAGCGTGTCATTTCCATAATCCCAGAACTTGAGTTGGTATTAAAGACAGTAGCACCTATAATTTTACCATCAGAAGAAAACGCGCCTACTTTGTGTTCACCGGGACGCCCAGCACTCAGTATGTGATAGGTATCTAGGAATTCCTTTGCTACTTTCCACTCGATATCGTTGACATCAATCTTAACAACAGATTTATTATTATTGTTGGTTGAAAACACACGGCGAAGTTCATTTTCCACCTTCGTTCTGCTGTTTTTCCACTCATCTTCAAAAATGGTTACAAGTTTAACACCAATATTATCGCATGCTTTTTGTTTATCACGATGATAGTTTGCTGTTTTACCATTTTCTTCCGAATGCCAATACAGTCCACAAAATTCAATTCCTATCTTTAAACTTGGGCTGTATACGTCAATTTCCATCGGTGATATGATCTTTCTGGTGTTTATAGTAAGATCAGCAACACCGATTGAGCGAATGAATTCTTCGATTTCATTCTGCCCTTTTGATGTTTTGCACTTCGGGCACCCATTGCCTGATAAATGATTGCATACCATCTGATTAAACTCCCCATGCTTTTTGCATGATATAGTAATTTTGTTTCTCGAACCCGCGTATTCAGAATTTGAATAATTGTATTTTCCCATGTGGATTATATTAGCACGTTTTATAAAATCTTGCAATGTTTTTCTTTTTAATATTCCCCTTTTGTTTTTAGCACAAGAATTACAACCATACGACAGGTGATTATTTGGTGTTTGCTTGAAATCTCCATGGATTCTGCATGTAATTATTACTTTTTTATCATGTTTTATATATTTTGTTTTTTCATAATTATATTCATTACCATGTTTCTTTTTTGCTTTGGCGATAAATGTTTCAGAATTTCCTGTTTTTGATTTTGATCGTTTTATTAGTGAGCATTGTTTGCACCCCCTACCAGTTAAGTGCCCGTGTGGTATTTGCCTAAAGTTACCATGTATTGGACATGTTATTATTACCGTAGTTCCGGAGTTCGTATAAGCACTCAATACGTAGTTATATTTGTTATTATGTACTAGATTTGCTAGTTTGATAAATTCATCGTTGGTGAGTGCCCGTGCCATAATAAATGCACATCCGTGTGCTAGGAGAGATTATACGGTCTTCCGTAGGATATCACGGTACCGTGTGGCAAACCGCTGGAACTTTTTGGTACCCTTGAAACTGGTCAAGCTAATGTTGAGGTGCCTGGAAACAATATGAATACATAACACCGTCATTTCTTTACCCAGGTACTTGTCGATGAAGTCGGAGAAAGACACAGTTGCAGTCTTCCAACGAGGGTTCTGGTCATCGATGTTTTTGATGCTCTTGTCACAGAACTCATCGTAGTAATCCTGCAACCGGTAGCAGAGAGACATAGCAAGTCCATACCTAGCACCAAGATCAAGATCGTCATTGATCTGAACTTTTTTACCGTCAAGAATATCCTGTGTGTTGGGGAGATTCTCACATACCTTGCGATACTGAATGAAATCATGACCCATACTTCTACCTACGTAACCGGTGACAATGGCGTTGAATGCAACCTCAGGCAGGTTGTTGGACATTTGTTTGCTCAGCTTGTACCACGAACGTGGTGTTGGAAAGCCACCATCGCCTTCAGCCATTTTGTCTGGTTCGAAGTTCATCAGTGCTTTTGTGCCCTTCCACTGGAGATATGCAAGAATGTGCGGATGCACGCGCTTAAGTACCGCCCATTCAACCCAATCACCCAGGTGTGGAACAAGGCGTATATGGCAGAAACGGTTTGACAGAGGAGCAGACATGGGGTTGACGAACGCCATGTCCGACTCGCGGTTACCAGCACCAACGATTGGTACACCAACCGGAACGTCATACTCACCAACACGGCGGTCCAGGCAGAGCTGCAATGCAGCATTCTGGACTTCTGGTACTGCCGCAGACAGTTCATCAAGGAATAGGATTGCCTTGTCAATCAACGCTATTGTGTAACCAGAAATATCTGGGTGTTTGTCAGTTGGTTCAATCTTAACTGATACTTTTCTACCAAGCATGTCGACTTCTACCAGAAGCGACAGTTCATCAGTAACAGTATTGATCTTGTCATTAAAGGTAGCAATGGTCTTACCGGCGTTGTTGGTTACATGCACGGCTACATCAACAGCGTTTGGCATGTCCAGGTCAATTTCATAATCTACCCCTAACCCGTCGTCCGCGCTGATGCGAACATCCTGCTGTTTCGGTAGATAGGATGAAGGAACCCAGACGACACGACCGTCTTCCATGCGCACGGGGATGCCCTTAAGATCAGTGGGATCGAACTGCGGAAGGTGAAGAGCAACAATGCGACACCCCCACAAATCACCAAGAGTACGCACGATTTCAGTCTTACCGATACCCATCGCACCCCATACCATGACAGCGGCTTGTTCTTTACCCTTGCCGCTCATAAGATGCTCTAGTGTGATTAGTAGGTTACTTGGAGTAACAGCATAATCCATTTCTGCTTTGAGATCGTCAGCCGTTTCTTCGTCTACTATGATGTCTTTACTCATTCTCGCCTCTCAACTTAGGTTTATTTCTGAAGAGACTAGAGTATATGGTAGTTGCTTGAATAAGTCAACCCAGTTCTTTTAATATTTTCCTAAGAGCTTCTAAAGGATCTCCAGATCCAGCTATTGCACTAATAGCATGATTTCTAACACGAAATTTTATACTATTGGTTTCCTTATTACAACTTTCCTTGTGTTCTTCTTCTTCTAAACAACGACATAGGTGCACTATATTGTAGGCTGTTGCTGTAGCCATTACGTTATCTAGGTTCCTGGCGTGTTCACCCATCATTTTCTTCAAATCTGAAATTTTATTCCTGAGTTCTTCTCTGTTAGTGTAAAAGAATTTAGACGTGCGCAATATATGAATATGTTTTTTCATTGCTTGTGCTTGAAGTCGGTTTCATACCACCCATCCCCTTTAAGGATGAATGATGAGCCTGTTATTACGCGTTTCAGTTTTGTTTCATTACACGCTGGACAATCTACTAGTGGTTCATCAGTAATTTTTTGTTGTTGTTCAAATTTGTGATCACAACCATTGCATTTGTAGGTATACGTTGGCATTATTTTTCTATGTACATCAAATCTACGGTAATTATAGTCATAGCAGTCACTGTTACCCCATCTTTACCAACAGCATGAAACATCCGTAGGAAGCCACCAAATTCGATACCTGCTTCAGCCATTTCCCTATACTTACCAACTAATTTTAGTTTAGCCCTAAGGGTGCCACCCTCTATCCATAGATGCTTAACCAAGTGACTTGCAGTAGCCGGGTTTATGTATTCGCATTTTTCTTCTGATGCTGGTATTTCCTCGCCCAAGATTCCGTTATTGCGCTGAATTCTTTTTTCAACAGAATCTATAGCTCCTAGTGTTATATTGCGTGGGTATATGTATCCAGTAATTGGGTCCACTGTATCTACTTTTATTAACTCTACTAATATTTCCACTTTATACTCCTGCTGATTAAGAATCTGGCCATAGTTTACTATACTTTACCATCGCCTGGGTGAATATGTGCGTATTGCTTGCGGGCGTAACAACAATTATTAGTTCACACCACGGCTGGAATCCATTATGTATGAGTTTATCAATTTCCTGTTTTAATTTATGATGATTGATGAATGATAGTATGTCGTGTTTTTCAATCCTGGCCACAGCTATATCCATTATTATGATAGGTTTTCAACACGCAATGCCTCAAGCATCTGATCATCTTCGGTGTTGAAAGGATCATTTGCATCACCGCGCTGCCCGGTTGGTGTTTGGCCGTTCATATTAACCACGATCTGACCGAGACGAAGGTCAGGGTTATTCATCCAATAGGTACCCAGTTCGTTTAGGATATCAGCTATTCGTCTTGGGTCGCGCATATTACCCTCTTTTAATTTCTGGCAAATTGTTCCGCCAGGTCTTCAGTATAATTTTCAGTACGATGTTTAAAACTATCATACTCCCGTTCTATCAATATCTCAATCAATTCAGACATCTTAATATCGTAACCGTCGGTGAGTTCATCCACTTTGCGTTTTATTTCTGGATCTACTTTACAAAACAGATTCTTACGTACATCACCCATAACTTCATTGTAAACTGAGTCAATAGATCTATTGTTGTGCTGTTCTTGCCAGTTAGCTCCTATTTTTTCTGTTAAAATCCTAAGTTTTCTCTCTGTCGCGTAACTGTACTCTGCCATATCATACTCCAAAATATAAATTTTTTCATATAAGTATATATGCTTAACCAATGAAAATTTACAAAGGAACTATTATCAATATAGTTACTTTATTTCTCTTTTTCAACACTGTCTTCTTTTTCAATTTCCTTACAAACCTGCCATAGTTCATCACTATCTGCTATTCTCTGTAATATAGCTAAGTATATATTTTCTTGAATCCCAGAGGCTTGTAAAATTAATATACCGCATATAACAAGCATAATTATAAGTGCAGATATTATTGTTGATGGCGCAAAATACATTAATATTCCATACCCAACATAAGATGCAGTGGAAATAAATATGAAATGAACAAACATATTATAGCATAATATTTCATAAGGAAAGTAACTGACGAGCGATATTCTTAAAGCAACACTAAGCAACGGAATCCACCAAAACAAATACGGAAATTCAAACAACATTATTGTTTCTGCGGCGAAAAATAATATTATAAATAATAACGATATAGGTTCTGGGCTAGTTAAAGCAAGTTTTACCTTATCCGGAATCATAATAAACAATATAGTATTTTTTAGATAAAAAGAAAAGGGCTCCTAAGAGCCCTTCAAATCATTGATTGGGTAATAAGGTCCAATGAACCCCACCGAGACTTACGCAGCTAAGCGAACATCCTCAGAATAAAACTCATCATTTGCGATTAGTTTAAGTTTGATCCATTACGTGGTGTCTATCGAAGACCTAAAATCCAATTTCAAATCACTGTCGATCCTATTTCACCCCCATTAACGCTATATAACCTAAATAGTGGAGATAAGGTTAATTTGTGGAGATGGCAGGTACTGCCCCCGCGTCCAATGTACCCTACTTTCTTCATTTCAAGCAGTCTTAACTAATATATAGGGCAAATTCATGAATAAGTCAAGAAAAACGTGGAAAAAATATATTACAACGGTATGCACGGAATGCGGGGGCGAAGTGATTAAGGAAAAACGTGAGTATGACAGACGTATTAGGGATTGTGGATATATGGTGAATTTTTTTTGTAATTTAAGCTGTTCGTCAGTGCATCGTAATAAAAATTTTTCAGCAGATACTAAGAAAAAGATATTAGAGGCGGGCAAGCGTGGTTCTAGAGCAAATATGAAAAATATGCATATAAGTTTTAGTTATTATATCAGAAGAGCCATAGATAGATCAGCAAAAAAAACAGAATGGGAAAAAATGAACCTTACTAAAGAATACCTTGAGAGATTATGGATAGAACAAAACGGTAAATGCGCACTAAGTGATATAACTATTAACTTATATAGAGAAGGACATAATAACAGGTTACATTTAGCATCACTAGATAGAAAGAATTCTGCAATTGGTTATATAATTGGAAATGTTCAATTTGTGGCATTGCCATTGAATCTAGCTAAAAATAACTCCGATAATGATGACTTTAAATCTTTTCTATTAGAAGTTTCTAAAAATATGGTTAAACAATAAATATAATAATACCACCGGAGATATTATAAATGGCACCACCAACCCAACGCAGACAGCACTGGATGAACGTCCTCTTCCCTGGATCAGTTGATTTCCCAGGAAACACCGAGGGAATAATAGCACCATCCGGGCTTACGGCAGAGCGCCCATCATCTCCCGCCAGAGGCACAATTAGGTACAATACCTCAAATAATACACTAGAAGCGTATATAATCAACGCCTGGGAAGTGATAGGTACCAGCGGGACCGGTGGTGTAACCGCGTTTCTGGGTCTCTCGGACACACCGGGGACTTATCCCATAGGTTCACCCATAATGCGGGTTAACGCTGGTCAGACGGGCGTAGAATTCATTGATGGTAGTACGTTGTTCTTAGCTCTGACTGGTGGGACAATGAATCCCGGACAGCATATAACCATGGCCGGTGGTACCATAAAAGGTGTGCCATCACCAGCATTTAATAATGACGTTGCAAATAAACAATATGTTGATGGCATAGCGGCCGGATTTTCTGCTAAAGAATCCGTGCACTCTGCTTCAGTCGGTGCTAATTTACCTCTTTCCGGATTAGCTGGTATAGATGGGCATGCTGCATATAATCCGGGAGATAGAGTTTTAGCAAAGGATCAAACAAACACGGCTGAAAATGGTATATATGATGTTGTTGCTGGTGCATGGACAAGATCATCAGATATGGATGGTTCACCAGCCAACGAAGTGCAGGGTGGTACGACCACTTATGTTCAAGCTGGTACGGTTAATGGAAACACAAATTGGGTTGTTATTAATCCGGGTGTTGTGGTGGTTGGCACCGATGCAATGAACTGGTCAATTGTTTCTGCTGGCAGCACGCAAAACCTCTGGGAAAGCATACAGGACGATTCTGCTGCTGTTATAACTGCAACTGGCCCCACAGAAACATTTACTATTGCTGGTGGCACCGCTATCACCACGGTTGTGGCCGGAACAACTCTTACTATAACTAATAATTTCCCTAATATAGTCCAAGATACATTTAAGAACATACAAAGTGATATTGGTATGGTCGTTGCCACTGGCGATGCTAATACATTGTCTATAGTTGGTGGTACTGATATAAGTACATCGGTTGCTGGTTCTGTTTTAACCATAAAATCAACCGCAACGTCTCTTCAGAATATTGTAGAAGATGTAACACCCCAGCTTGGAGGTAATCTTGATGTTCAGGCATTTACAATTAATTCCAGTACGCCTAATGCTTCCATAGTAATAACTCCTAATGGTGCAGGTAATGTTGTATTGGATGGATTGAACTGGCCTAATAGTGATGGTACTGTTGGTCAGGTGTTGACTACTGATGGTGGTGGTAATCTTTCCTTTATAACTGTAAGTGGTGGCGGCGGAAGTCGCATTAATGATGCCGATGATAACACCTACGTGGAAGTAGAACAAGGAGCTGATGATAATACCATTCGTATGGCCATTGAAGGAGATGCTAATCACTTTGGTGGTGAGCTACTAAACTTCAGTTTATCTAATGGTATTAATATTGGTAAATTTTCATTTTTTGGTACTGGGCCACTAGATGGTACCGTGGGGGCTGGACAAGTTGGTGTTCCAATCGATATACTATCTGGCCAAGGGTCTTCAACAGATCAATCGATTTCTGGAGGTCAAACAGGAGGAGGTGTTGATATTGGATCAGGTAGGGGTGGATCTGGGTACTGGAATGGTAGTGTTAGCCTGGACCCGGGGGATGGTGGCGCAATTAATATATCAGCAGGTGGTGCAGGAAACATTAATGGAGTGTCTCCGAACTATTATCAGGGTACAGGAAATGGTGGTAGTGTTAACATAGGTGGTGGTGGTGGTGCCGGTTACGGATCTGGTGGCGGTATTAATCTAGCGGCGGGTGATGGAGACTCTGGTGATGGTGGTGGCGGTTATGGTGGGCGTGGTGGTTCTATAACCATAGTTTCTGGTAAGGGTTTTGCAACCAAATTTGGCGGCGACATTTCAATTACTGCTGGATATGGTGGCAATGGAGCAGGAGCGCGTGGTGGTAAAATAGATATTACATCAGGTGATTCAAGTGGTGCTGGTATTCCGGGCTCTGATGTTACCATAAAGACGGGTCGCGGTAATAGTGCCGGTGGTAATATTGTATTGGCTCCAGCATTCAGTAGTAGTCAGGGTGCTGTTCTTATTACATCGTCGGTCGTGTCGGCAACTGTATCTACAGAACTACGTTTTCAGGAAGGCACGAATAATGGATCAAACAGTGTTGCACTAAAAGCTCCGGATTTAATAACTACAGATCAAGTATGGATACTACCAGACGTAGCTCAAGCAAGCACTCAGATGCTTGGTATAGACCTTGGTGAGTTTACCATAGCAAATCTTCCAGCAGCCGCAACGTATCCGAATTGCTACGCAATGGCTACAGATGCTTCTGGCGGCAGGACCATAGTTAGAAGTGATGGAACCAACTGGAAGATAGTTGTAGTAGAAGGTGCAACGGTAGCATAAATTGTTTGATTTATCTCTGTTTAGACCTATATTAGTTTAAACGGAGACATAGATGCCAGACAAAACAATTCATTTCGTTGCCGGACTACCCAGGTCTGGATCTACACTGCTGTGCAACGTATTGAACCAGAATCCATTATTCCATGCAACACCAACATCAGGAATCATTGAGATAATGCTGGCAATAAGAAACCAGTGGGACAACACTGTGTTTTTCAAGGCTGCTCCTAATCCAGTAGGAAAAGAAGCAGTACTCAAAGGAATCCTACAGAACTACTATGCGACCGTAGACAAGCCAATAATATTCGACAAGAATAGAGGATGGCTGTCATATATAGAGATGCTTGAGTTCGTCCTTGATACACCCGTTAAAATAATATGCACCGTTCGTGATATAGTTGATGTAATTGCCTCATTTGAAAAATTATACCGTAAACACACACATATCTGGCAGTTCCCACAGGAGAAGTCTAACTTTTCTAAATGGCAAACGGTGGAAGACAGGGCTGGTGTATGGATGGATGCCGAACAACCCATAGGCATTGCCTACAACCGCCTACGCGATGCATTTTCCAGAGGGCATGGAGACAAGATTCACCTAGTTGAATTTGATGCACTAACCAGAACTCCTGACATTGCCATGAAGGGAATATATGACTTCCTGGGTATGGAATACTTTTCCCACGACTTCAATAATGTAAAACAAACAACATTTGAAGATGACATAGAGCATGGAATACCAGGACTGCATGACATACGCAGTAAAATAGAATCAGTTGAGTCTACTGCTAAAGAAATACTCGGTGATGATGTTATGAAGCGTTTTGGTGATGCTGAGTTTTGGCGTTAGTGCTTGTTGAACCTTCTGGTTTTTGATTCGCGATGTGAGTCCATATACTCTATTGGCTTCCTTCCAACCCACTTAACAAACGACACGATCTTTTCGTGTTCCATTAAGTGTTCGAACGTATTGTAATATGCGGCCAAATCACTTTCAGTGAAAACTGAATGTATCTTGCGGTGGCACACGATATGCATAGTAACCGGTGGTATCTTCTTCCCACCCTTTGACCTGGGTATCATATGATGATCGTCCACTGTGAGACCGGGTATCATATCCCTATTACACAGTGGACATAAATCAAGTTTATGCTCGTCGTTATAAACGATTTTGTTTTTAGTAGTCATCCCAATTAACGCCAAATAACGACCGTACCGAGTTAACCTGTGTTTGACTACCAGTTTTCTTTAATATAGCCTTGATAACCGCACTGGTAGCACTGTGACCATCCCATATACTGAACAGAATCCCCCGTTCTGGAGCACTGTAATATTCGATGTTGTGTGCAGCAAAAGATTTTTTATTCATAATTGAGCCACATTCCTCTATTACATCACGTAATTGGTAGATGGTATTCTTAACTGCAATATCAAAGTCAGCCACGAATGCTTCAACTCGCACAGCATCCTCGGCCAGGAGATGAGGTATAACATCATCAAGGTTTCCTTCCAGGTGCAGGCGGATGAGGTTCTTTTCAAACCTAATCTCATCCTTGGCACGGTGAATTTCGCAGTACCAATCGTTCTTGCACTTAAGCATAAGACCAGAGTCGAATCGGAATACGTTTCCTTCCTCGTTTGTCTTAACCTTGTTCTCTTCCACGAACCGTTCTATACCATCAAAGGTTCCTTCCCACTTATTGACAACGGGAATTCCATATTGTTTTGCTATATCAAACATCTTTTTATGGTGTAAGTAATTACCTGATTTATTATACCGAATAGCAGTAAGCACCAGTTGATCCTCTGGATACAATAGAACAATGCGCTGCTTCTTACTACACCACTCAAAGATAGGGGTTGCACCGTCCTTAATTATGGCGCGACAAAATGGTAAGTAATCTACAAATGATTTTTCAATGTGATAGTCTGCTTGTGCAGCAACATCAGTCATCCCCATTCTAGTACACATAAATATTTTACCAGTATCAGTTATGATGGGGTGAATGGCACTCCCGTCTAGTTTTTCTAGTATAATAAATGATAGGTTCCAATTAATATTGTTGGTTTGTGTCTCAATCTTTTCATTTAGATTGAAAAATTTATGATAAAATCTACCTATTATATCTCCCGTCTGTGGGTGAAATTTTAACCCACGGCACTCCCTACGCATGGCGAATGATAAGGATTCTTCCGGTGTAGTTGCAGTCGACGGATGCGGGAATGTATCAGCAAAGGCAACCAAATAGTTTATAACCGTAAAATGCTCCCGTTCAGCAACTATTATTTCATCACGGTCTTTGATGTGTGGAAGAACATCACTAATATTGGTTATCGTTGGAAACTTGTAGTTCATTATTTACACCATAACTATTAAAATAAAATGATATAATACTAATAGCGAATAGACAAACAGAGTACTAAAAAATAATGCTTTTGTCCATTCGTTTATTTTTCCAGTTCTCATGAACATGGCACGAAACAATAAAAATAATACCAAAATCCAAAATGTCTTAACGGTGGCCAAGCCAGAAAAACCAAAGTTGGTTATCACCCAGGCCATAGCTGGGTTTGCCTCCACGGCGTTACCTGACATTATGATATTTTTTGTATACACAACATCAAGCATGCCTGCTATCCACAAATATATTATGCCATAAATGTATAATCTCATTCTATCTCTCCAACAATTTCAGGCTTTACTAATATAACAGAAAGCGGATCAATGTTTTCATTATACCACGAAGTCAATTGATTTACAGTATATATTTTTACTTTATCATTCTGTTTTTGCCACAATTCAACATCATCCAACGACAACAGTGCAGTAATAAGTGCCAGTTTTTTGTCACCTATTGACTGTGTTTTAGCATTTTTATAATGCATGAACACTCTAAAAAATAGGTTGAATCTATTCTCCCAGCTATGTACTATCTCCTCGTGAACCCAACTTGTGATCTGGTCCTCAGTCGTAACACAAAGTTTTTTATCTTCTTCTTCTTTTAATGCGGTATAATGATTACATAGCCTGGGCATATTTTTAATAATTGTACTCTCGAAGTTATATGCGACCTCAAGCTTAGCATAAAACTTATCCTGTAAATCATTAAGTTTAACACCACCAGCACCGGAGGATTTGCTCACCTTTAAACCTAGTATTTCAGTAACAGCCGAGAGCATTGCTGACCTAGGTTCACTATTTAGAATCCTTGGTACATCAGCCATAAGTTTCCCTACCGAACTCAATAAACTGCACCTGTGCAGGTCCACGCCTACCCGTAACTATCCGATAGTCTACCCACGACAGGTGACCCGGTATACCATTTAAGTCCTTAGAGGAACCGGTATCAAGGAACACGGCGTTGCCGCCACCAGTGCCGGTCAGGATAACCGGATTGTCAACTGACAAGATAGAGTGACCAACGATAACCCTACCTCCCGTCTTTATATTATCAACCCAACTCGTATCACGCTCTGGAAATCCAGCAACGGGGTCATTCTTACCAGTGGTCTTGCCAAACAAAGCAAACGACTCCAGTGTTGAGTTACGGTTAGCACGGTGGATAGTGTTATCCCACATACGAGGGTGACCAGCACCATGGGTCAGTAACAATCGGTCCCCCAACTGAATCCAGTCTGGAGACATATCAACAAGACCAAGGATAGCCTCTTCAATTACCTTGCGTGAATCTGGTGCCATAGCCTTGAGCCGGTTGGTGGTGGCATCATTACCATGAGACAGAATACCACGAAAACCATTACCGCGCTCTTGGATAATGAAGTTTGCAATCTTGCGCTCGTGGTTACCACGGATGCTTATAGCCTCACCAGCCATTACCAGCTTAGACACTTCCTCAGCCGTCCTGATGGTATCATCACCGTAGTCAACGATGTCACCCAGGAAAATGGAAAACGTTACACCACGGTCGTCTCTACCACCTAGAGCCTGCTCCATACCATCGAAGTTACCATGCACATCACCAATGATGCGGATAAACTCGAACCCACGGTCAAGCAGTGCGTCTGCAATCTTATCAGACTCACGAGGCAGTGCCTTCATAACCTCAAAATGATCGTTCCTGGTATCGATTACCATGTCTGCAATCCCATCACCTCGGAGAATTTCAGCCTCGTTGGATTCAAAGGTTGTCTGGTGCGTATCCATCAGACTAATACCACGCTTCATACGAATGTTCTTACGCCACCCGCCATCTCGGTCCTTCTCAAACCAAGTGCGGTTGACTATCATGTAAATTACCGGAACACCAAGCTCCTTGCCAATTTCGGCAGTGTGACGACGGTCTGAATTACGTATATGCGCTGCGTCAGCAACAACACGCTGACCAACCTTGAGCTTTACTGCGATACGGCGGTGAAACTCACTGAAGGTCTCATTGTTCTTGTCCTGGCGGCGGAAGTCACCGGTGAACTCATGGCGTAGATTATCAGACGATACAATTTCACGATCCTCAAAGTACTGGTTTGAGAAATGACTCTTCCCCGCACCAGAAGGACCGATTAGGACTATTAGTACTTTTGCAATAGGCACAATTTTCATAATATAGTAGATTATATATGTTTTTTGGTAAAATGTCAAATTTCTTGAAAAATAAATAAAAGATATTATATTATGGATATGTGTTAGTAGAAAATTGGAAATCTTAATGACCGAAAAAGAAATAAGCTGGGATACATATTTTATGTCTATGTGTTACTTTGTAGCACTTAAGAGTAAAGATAAAAGCACTAAGGTTGGTAGTATTATTGTTGGTGTGGATAATGAAGTTCGTAGTAGTGGCTATAATGGACCACCAAGGGGATTTGATGATTCCGATGAATCAATTCATGAAAGACCACTAAAATATAAAATATTCCAACATGCTGAAAGAAATGCTATTCATAATTGCGCACGTGTTGGAGTGCCAACAAAAGGATGTAAAATGTATATATCATGGACCCCCTGCTACGATTGTGCTGGCGCTATTATACAATCCGGAATATCAGAAGTAATAATACACAAGCAAGGACAAGAAGCATTTAATGCATCACGTCCGGAAACTGAAGAATTTAAAAAATGGAATGATGATATAAATAAATCTGTGCAATTTATGAAATCATGTGGTGTTAAGGTTAAATGGCACGACGGCGTAATAATTCCAGAAGGATTACATGGGTTTTTCTCAGGCAAAGAATATAGGTTTGTAGAAAGGGCACCTAGTGGTCTTGGTCTTTCAAATGAGCGATACCCAACATTTGAGCTAGTTTAATTTTTGTCTTCGAACTGCATAATAACACCACTAGCAATATCGTCTTCTGTATCGTACATATCTGTTCCGATGGGGGCACTATTTGCCGCAGCGCCACCCGCATTCTCTGTAGTTTGTGGAGCTTTCTCACCAATTATTTTAAAAAGTGTTTTTAAATCATCTTTGTCTTTCATGTTTAATTTAATTGTATTGACATCATCGTTAGACATAATGTCAAAATAAACTTTATCTGGGTGGTAATCGTCGATAGTTTTAGTAATGAATGGTTTTACTTTTCTTATAGATTGCAGAGCGCCAGAGAAGCCAACAAATTCATTATGGTCTGCTGCACCACGCACCCACCCAGATCCAAATATACCCATTTTAAGTGGTGATATGTTTGGGTCTTGTACGTCCAGCCATGCTTCGTATTCGTCTGACTGCCATATGTCGCGTATATCACCACTAGGCATACCGTCTGAAGTCATGTCAAATACTTCTGGTCTCTGCCGTACCATCTCCGCATGAGACGCTCCTGGGTTAGTAACAGCTTTGTTTGTGAACCCATTAACCCAAAAACCACCATCTTCAGATGGACTAAAGGATGTTAGTGAACCAACATTTGTGTCCTCATAGACGTATAACGGTAGATGGTTATGATTTATTTTTGATTTTTTTTTTAGATTAGAGAAATTGAATGATTCGCCTAGTTCATCTCCATTTCCTTGACTATATTCTTTCTTGCTATTATAGCGGCCGGTATTACCACGTGGCAAACCACCATCCGGGCAATCCGTCTGACCTTCCAGATCCATTGAACAATCACTTGTGTCATAATCACTGGTATCTTCACCAGAATGGGCCTGGATATCTCTAGACGCCTCACTGGCAAGCTCATCATATGTGTAATATTGACCGCTTCTTGGCTGATCTCCATATTCCTCATCAATATCATCAGCACGCCTCATGAGATCATCAAGTGTGGCAGGACCGCCCGTTAGGACTTCCTCTGGTGGATGTGGAGCCGTCATATGGTCAAACCTATCGTCTGGTACTGCAATAACGTCGATCGTAACGTCAGTCTCATCACATGGCATATCATCTTCAATATCCATGCCCCCGTCATCGTGATTATCCATGGATTGGATGCAATCAGCCAGACTCATCATATTTCCACCACTTTCACTATATCCGCCACTCGGATATACCCTGAATGTCTGGCCATTTTCGCATTTTAATATGAGGATATTTCTGTCTGATTTAAGTATACTGGCGTCTGTTACTGGGTTTATATCCTTGGAAGATACTCCCAGTCGTGCTGCTGCTGCAACTTGCTCTTCGGGACGCTCATCCATCCATAACCATGCTATTGCACCGGCAGGCAAATACATCAAATCAAGTTTGCCCTCGGATAGCAACGCGTATAGAAGTTCATGATCGTTAATTGCTGGCATTGGATGATACCCAAATTATTTTGTTATATTTGTATTTACCAAATTAATTAGAACACGTATCTAGGTCAGTTATATGTTTCAATCTATCATTAACGAATGTTTCATCATCGAATCCTTGTTCGCGAAACCATGATAACGCCATAGTATATGCTTCAAATTCACTAAAATCTTTGCAAGTTTCCGAGTAATCTGTTCCATATACATATTGTTGGAAATGAACTAATTCGTGTACTAGGTAAGTTAAATCTATTTGATTATTCCAGTTGTAGTTGAGTTGAAGATATATAATAATATGTCCGTTCGCTAGCATTTGCGTTAATCCCGCTATTTTTATACCTCTTTCACCACCCGAATTAACCCATCGTTTTTGTAAATAAGCATCATTAGCAAATCTAATATCAACTTTTCTATTTGTAACTGCGTAATCTGAATTATCTGCTATCCAGGCAAGCATACTGTTTACCTTATTTTGGTCAATCAACGCAGGATTTATAACCATAATGGCTGTTCGGTTAACATAATTATAACCTAATGCAGGTAAGACACCAAACATAACCACCATTGTTAATACTTGTAATAGTCGTATTATAGGTATCATTAATTGTGCATCCCAAATGGCATATCGGGTAGATCCCATTTAGCGCCGACTTCCCCTTCAAAGCCGTCGCCAACATTCTGAGTGTCACCAACGGAATCCTCGATGCGGACTGGTATAGGCAATCTACCACCCGGTTGTGTATAATGCAACAGCATTCTTTCAATTTCACCAGGTGGTATCTTCAGACGTGCGGCTGCATCTTTTAGGATTTTTGAATTTTTCTGCGATTTTACTGTTTGACCACTAGCTTTAGACTGAACACCATGCATGAGTAGTGCAAAATCAGTATCACCAAAGGCTGCCAGAAAATCATTAGCATCAATGTGTAATCTCTTTTCTATGGCTTCTCCCTGGTCTTTAACGATTATTGCCTTGCGAAACTGCTCTTTATCTATTAGATCATCCCGTGTTCCACCTTCACTAGCTATCAAACGTAAATTACTTGGAATATCATTTTTACGCTTTTTCCAGTAAGGAAGCGCCTTCGTATAGGCATAGAACAAAATATCAGGGCGTGCTCTTGCAGCCTTTATCCACGCATCAAAGTATTCCTGGCTCCAAAAGTCACCAGACTCATGTATTCTGAATAATTTAATAGATGGGTTTGATTCTTCAAAGTACGAAAGTGATCTAACTAATAGACCAGCCATAGCATTCACATCTTTTTTGAATTTCCGTAACAGATCATAATTACGCCAGCGGACCTTACGCACATTAGGGTATGCAACTTCAGCACTGGCGGCATAACACCTAATATCACCGAAATCCTTTATGGCTAAATTGTTATCTTTGAAACGACCACCTTTCTTATGTGCGGTGCTCTTGCATATTTTAGCAAATGGGCAGGAGTATCCAGCAGGAAGTGACAAATATACAACATTCATATGTTGCATTTTGTCATTGCCCTTACTGAAGGTAAGCACACAATCATTTTCAACGTCAATTTTATCGGTCGCAACTAGATGTCCAAATGGATCGAAGTCATCATCTTCTTCCATAAGCTGCCCTAGGTGGTTAATAGCTTTAGCATCCTCATTTAGGTTACCAGTTAGCTTGCCATGGGATGAGAACACCTTAACTAGATCATAATAACCAGAAGCAGTAGAAACCTCAACTGAATATACTTCGTCTATCTTGCGATTTTTGGTGTTAAGATCAGTTATTTTCATCTTCTTCCTCCTCGTCCTGAAACTCATCTTGTAAGCCCCAGTACCAATATCCGTAGTCCTGATATATATCTAGAGCTTCAACGAAATCTGTTATGTCCTCAAATTCGGTGTAGTCTGGATTGTCAGGATCGCCCATTTCTCCAGATAGGTCGGCATAAATCGTGGTAATGTAGCTAGCAGGTATCCTACCCTGATATGCTATAATACCACTAATCATTGATAAGTCAGACCCTGGGTTGTGCTTAGCTACTGTTTCCCTGCTCCTCATTACATGATCAGCATTATAATGTCTTGAACCAGTATAACCAAGTTCATCTGCTTTTTTCGTGTTTCCGCCCAATTGTGTTTGAACATCGAAGTCTGGTACAATTTTAGTTGGATCTGGAATCTTTATCTCAAGCACAACCGGTGCTACATTTTTAATATTTGCTGCCTGCCGTTCTGCGTGGAATTTTGCGTTATAGAAATCTTCTGTGAGGAATACCACATCATAGAACGTACCAACCTCCTGCCAGTTTCCTTCTCCTTTTCCTGGTGCCAAGCCAAACTTCAATATATTAGGCATAGCACCGGTGTTGGTACCATGGTGCATCTTTTCTGGTATTTTACCATGCATTTCATGTTGTATAACGGATACATTTTCTGAATCTATACCATTTAAGCGCTCTCCGGTGACTTCATCTACACCTAGATACTGCATCAGCTTTTTGAAGTACTGCGACACGGCTGGATTATGAGTTATTGCACCTGTATCATCCTGATGCCAAAACTCATTGCGACTGGCATGATATATTCCTGTTATTAGATCACCACGCGCGGTTGCTTCTCTTGAAAGCCGATCCAGGTCATCACCGGTTAGGCCAGTACGCTGTTGTATATCAGTAATCAGTTGTTCATTATCCGTATCATCAGCAGTGTACAGCCATATGTTTTCACGATGTGCTATGACATGATAATCATCGTGCTCTCCGGGCGTACGATACCTTATGAATAATTCATCCAGGCGTTTCATATCAATGTGCTTCCAGAATTCTATAAGTCTCACACTTCTAGTACCTCGTTGATGAAATCAAAAGGATCTCCAGTTAATTTTTCAGAGAAATAGAATGACATCAATTCAGCCCACCATTCTTCTGCATTGGTCATACTATATTTGGTTGGGAACCATTGATCCTGATCATCCTCATATTTATCTTTACTTTCCCATTGCACTATATTTACGCTGGTGTCAAGTATTTTCCATTTTTTATTTAGGAACACAGCCGGACCACCAGAAACTCTAGGTTGTTTGTCTGGGTCCATAGTTGCGTATGCTGACCAGTCTCCATTTCCCGCAATGCTACCAATAGTGAAATACTTAATTCGCTTGAATACTTGTTTCCTACCAACATATTCAACCGGTGTACCTACTTTTATTGAATCAACAACATTGGCTTTAGCAGCATCAAAATCTCCACTATCCTCAATGTGTCCAACACCGTTTTTTCTAAGCTCGTTGTATTTTTGTTTTACTTTCAGCCTAGCTTTTTCATCCATGTATTCATACCAATATTTGTGAGTAAACTCATGCAATAATGTGTATATTACACCCGAATTCTTTTTAACGAATGGCTGAATGCTCATAGTTTTGTGTTTTACCATGTACAATCCGGCAGTATTACCATCAAGTTTTATAAATCTAATATCTCCATGAAACAAAAATCCAAAACCAAATGATTTTAATATTTGGAAAAGTTCTTCAAGTATGCTTAACATTCTTTTTCTTGTAGCAGCCCTCATATTGTCTGGGATGAATACCCTGGCTCCATTGAATTTTATAAAATGATCCTCTCCAAGATCTGGTATTTCTCCAAAATATTTCTCATATACAGGTAGGGGCATTCTCAGGTCTGTAGTCATAACTTTAAAAATCTTTTCCCTTCCTTCTACTATTGATATTTTGAACACCTCTGGAGATTCACCTAGATTCTGTATATTTTTAAAAGAGTTTTCAGTTCCTAGGTGTCTCCATATACTAATAAATCTACCTTCTAGTGTGTATTCATCCCCGGTGTGATTAATATACCACTGTTTCCATAATCTATTACCAGCGGCAACATTAACTTGTATTATTGTCATGCTTTCTGCATTCATTAATGATGTGGTATCATTTGGCTTTACTAGCATCCCGGGCGTTGGCGCATTCCGCCTACCAAAGAATGCAACGCCCCCATTATTTAGATGCAATGAGAAGTTATATGCTGCTTCTTTCAATATCTGTTTACGGAGGTGTGTTATATCCATTACGCCTCTTTCTCATCCACTATTGGTAGTATGTTTTCATCAAGCACTTCCATAAATCTCTCCTTTGCTATTTCACCATCATAACCGTACCATTCATCATCTGGGCTATCCATATCTTCTATTTCCAGTGCAGATTTCCAACTATCCTCTGCTAATTTATCCATATCTTCATCGTTGCTTGCGAAGTTAACTATTGAATTTTCGCCTACTATCAAATACGCCTTACCTTCATCCCACTGGTGTTTTATTTTTGCAGAATAATTTCCACTAACGTCACTTAGCCAGTTATTAAATGACTCACTCATTTCTGCCTGAGAGCCATATTCCATACCGTTTGCTATTGCTGATCTTGCGTTATCAATTATTTCATCATTTTGTTTATCTAATACAGTTACTATATCACTGGTTATGTTAAAGTCATATTCATCCTCTTCGTACTCATCTCCATATTTTCTTTCCGTGTATAATCCAATTCGTTCTAGAACTACTGTATCTAGGTTATCAAAAAGATCTTCTATTTCATAATCTGCTACGTAATAGTCATAAGTGTGGTCAACACTTCCGTTCAATACTCCGTTTACCCATTCAGCAACCTCTCCTCCTAATAATTCTACGGCATAACTAAGACTACTAAACCATTCAACATAAAAATAATTTGTTTTTTCATCGTATGTTATTTTTTCTTGAGTAATATATCCTAATAAGTCTATAATCCTGGCAACAAGATTTTCAGTCATTCCTCCCATTTCATATTGATCGGCAATGGTTCTAAATCCAGGTTTCATCTCCTTGAGAGCCTTTGCTTGTTCGGTGGGCAGATCATTAATATTAAAATTGTTTTCTGGCTCATACCCACCATTACCGAATCCTTTAATGTATGGCTTCTTAAGTAGTTCAATTATGTATGGATGGTATTTTTCTGTTGGTTTTTCATTACCACGTCCTTTCATTTCACCAAGAGTTCCGTGTTCTTTGTCCAGGATAAATGTCATATGTGGAACCCAACGGTTGGTACCTGGAACCGGTGTACGATAGGATAGAATAGTGTGTGTATCCTCCCAACCTGCACTATTGCCGCAGTGACCCATAGCATTAGCTTCTATGCTACAGTGCGTTCGTTTTAGATCGAACCAAGCTGACCCGTCTGGGAATTTAATGATAGGTTCTATCTCTCTCTCTTCGTAGTCACCGCCATGGCTTACTTCCTGACTGCGGGTTTCTTTCCACACGGTTTCATAATCAGCAAATGTATTTAATATTTCATCTGCCGATTGCCAAGAAAACTGGTAATCCTGTATCTCTTGTATTGGTAGACCTAGGTAATGTCTCATAATGTCCAGGAATGTTCCAGTGGTTACATTTCGTGCATCACCCCGTAGTATAAACATACTAAGTCCGCTCTTATTTGCTAATCTGGTTTCCTCACTATCTGCATACTGTATAATAGAACGTGCTGTTTCCATAGGTATGCTAGGCGTTTCATTACCGGCTACAATTTCATTAACAACAGCCGTAGCCCTGGTCTTAGCTAGGTCCAGTATGTAATATTTTGTTAATCTAAGTGCCCATGTTATCCTATCAGACCGTTGCATTGTTTCCATAGTATTTTTTACTATATCACTAATCTTGTCCTTACGCACGGAAGAAAGTTCATATATTTCATCTGGTATGTTCTGGAACATTTGCACATAGCGATCCTTAGCCGCCTCAAGCAACATAGCCTCATCTACCCTATGAATGAACTCAAGGAATCTCATTTAATCTTGCCCTTGCTTGCAAATAGACGTTGCTGTCCTGCTTCTTTTTCTGCCTCAAAACCAGGATGCTTACCAATTTCGATTGCTTTTATGAATTCTGGGTTTTTATTAATTTCACTAATAATACCATTGGCTAGATCACCCCACGCATATTCGTCATTATAGAGGTGTTCCTCCCACCACACCTCATCAGGATCACGTAGGTATTCGGTTGGTGCAAGCGCAGTCCAGCTATCATATTCACCGCCCATAACTTTAGGTAAATCAGTTTCCAAGAATTCTTCTGGTGAGGCAACCAAACGGTAAGTACCATCATCTTTCTGATCGAATCCAATACCTGTTGAACCACTATCGTAAGTATACTCTTCAAGTGAATTTATCTGATATTCCATATTACCCCGGATTATGCCTTTAATGTATTCTTCTATAGCATCTTTAAACGCATCTATAACAACATCATTTTCACCATCTAGTGCCGCATATACTATGGATGGGCTTGTTATATCACCAATAGGTTCTTCATTAGGATACTTGTTATTAAAGTAGCGTGCTAGTGATGCTATTGTATCCTCACCCATAGCATCGCTCATGATTTTTTGGATATATTCATCACTGTCTATATATGGAGTGGAGGAGTAGCCTGCAAAGTCATTGAATATATCGTCAGCATTACCGAGATTATCAGCAAGTAAGAATACATCATTCTTTTCGTCGTATCCTTTGAATCCGATTCCTATATCATCACGCAGTAGTGTGTCCAGTTTATCTATAAGTTCCTGTGTTACTTCGCGGTCATCATATAAGAACTGGTCATAGGGATTTGCCAGTGCTGGCTTCATAGCAATCATTTTATCAAAACTATCTTCATCTAGGTCGGATAGCTTAAAGTTATTTTCTGGTTTGTATCCTCCACCAACAATACCTTTTATGAATGGCTGTTTAAGCAATTCCATAATAATACCATGATATTTCTTGTCTGGTTTATTATTGTTTCTGCCCTTCATCTCTCCAATCATACCATTTGTTGTATCAAGTATGAATGTTAGTCGTGGCTTCCATGCTTTATTACCGTTCTTATCCGTTGCTGGTATACGATATGACAACACAGTTTGCCCCCCGCGCTGTGTTGGTGTGTTGCCGCAGTGCCCCATCGCCGTACCTTCTTCTTCGCACCCAGCAACGCCTAGATCAACCCATGCTGAACCATCAGGGAACTTCAGTACGGGTTTGTGTTCGTCACGTATTGGTACATTGCCCTGTAGTTCTTTCTGCCATTCTCCCTCAGCCCGTCCAAAATCATTAATAACGTCGTATGGTGTCTGCCACGCAAATGGATAATTTTGTATTTTAGGAACTGGTAATGACATGAAGTGCTCAAACTGGTTCATTTGTTGTTGATTTAATATGCTATCAAGGTATCCTGTTATAGAATCTCCAAGACCGCTCTTGGCACCCATACGACGTACTTCTTTGTTATAGAATTCCTTTGCTTGTTTAGAAGCTTCCTGGTCCTCTGGTTCAACCGGTCTGGATGCAATAGTCTTAAGCACTAATAGTCGGTAGTAACGTAACCACCATGTTACCGCATTAGATTTTTTGAACGTCAGCATAGCCCACTTAATCCGTTCTTTGATCTCATCACTCATGTTGGGGGTATATTTTGCTATTAACTCAAGCGGTAGATTTTGGAACATCTGCATATAGCGATCTTTAGCCGCCTCAAGCAGAATGTTTTCATCCACACAGTGTATGAATTCTAAGAACTTCATGCCGCTTCTCTCTCTGAAGGTATAATGAATCCTCCATTGACATCCACTAACCTATCAATAAGCTTGCGGAACTTAGTTTCGTTTATTTTTTCAAGGAATTTAGTAGGTCGCATTAATCATAATCATCCGAAAGTCCATCATATATTTACAAAATATAGGCATTATGCTATAAACCTTTAATGAAGTCCGAAGGACGACCCGCTCTTCTTCTGCGAAGTAGAGAAGCAGCTTAGCGGTATCAAGAGTTCCGATAGCGTGCTGAACTCCGGTGGTAAATACTATTATATTAGTAGGTGTTGTTTCATGTGGAGTTATACTAAATTTGTTTTCTGGATGTTGATTTGGATTCCTATATGGTGCGTAACGGTTCCGTTTCGGGGGTCAAAAGACAACTGTGCCAATTATGCTTTCAGAAAATGGGATAAAGAAGGTGGTTATTTAGTAATCAGGTGGGGTAGGAGCAACAAAATAAGATGGTTCCAATGGCCGCATTTCCTATGGCTTGACGCAAAATACAACCGCAGGCTTGAGCATATTATACCAAAAGATCAAGACCATACCGAAACACACACGGTGCCAAGCCCGTGGTTTGAACCACGTGTTGTACATGGTGATCCAAACAACGACAAAAGAACTGAGAATTAAAACAACCTTGTTACTAGACCGGTTTCACGCTCGATGATGTCATGCAGCATGTCATTATACACATCTTCGATTTCATATATAACCGTGTACTTAGCTCCCCAGATCTTACCCATTTCTATATTGTACAGATCCATACCATTCAGTGTAATTTTAATATAGTTCACCCGCTTGCTGCCCCGGATGCGGAAGCTGAGACCATTACCATGGTCTACCAGATTCTTGGCACCAAGCATGTAAAGTGCTTTGTGTCCAATATGATTTCTGATGGGTGTCATAGTACGGAACCATGAACTTCATACGAGGATATTAAATAGCCACCAGAATGGTTATACCGTGTGTTATTATCAAGATCAATTGCTTTACCAACATAAGTATAACCATTTTCCTTTGACATAATAGGCGAAGATAAGTCGATGTCGCCGCGCGGGGGTAAGAGCATTGCAGCCCTCATTGCATCGTTGGCGGTTTTATAGACGTTTAGTGCTGATAGTGCAGTATTATCATCACCGTCTCCATATATTTCACTAAGTAAAAATACTATATTTGAATCTATCATGATGGTATGCCTCTATTTGGTAATGTCTTTCAACTATGACCATTATACCAGAATCTGAAATTATGTCAAGGAATTTATACCATTGCCTCGTTAAAATCCAGCAATATGTGTGTATTTACCGGCCATCCGGACGTTAATCATCATGGGTGTCATACACTACCATAGTCTGCTGATACTCACCTGGGTATCCTGGCGTATTGTAGATCACATGACCACACAGCGGCTGCCATCCTTCTTTTAGCATATGCTGAACCACATCATTGAGAGCGTGCCTTGATTGCTCGCTAACCACTAAATAATTAGTTATATGGTTCATTGGTAATCACCATTGGTGTTAAACCGGTTCTTGCCCTTGCGTGAGTAGTCTGTCTTCCGACTGCGCTCACGCCTGGAACGGAACTCCGGGTTGCTTAATAGCAGCTTTGCTGATTTTGTCTTGCCGGTCTTTTCCACTGGTCTATCCCCCTTCGACTGTTGAACCTTCATGATAGCTCCAACCATCCAATTCACAATACGCCTTGATGGTGTCGGGATCATCCACGCCCTCCACACCACCGAAGCAGTCAATAAATTGATCAACTGTTCCTTCGAATAGTTGGCCACCGTTTTCGTCAAATACACTGTATATTTTGTCTTCCATTATTCCATAGCCTCTATTAACTCAAAGTACAGATGAACCCCTTCCGGTAGATCATCGAAGAGGAAACCCTGTTTAACATTCTTGAAGAAGAAGTACTCATTCTCGTGTTCGTTGCAGAACTTCTCACCGAACTTAATAGCCTCACCACGCTGCAAGAAACACTTACCTACGTTCCCCACTAGGCGCAGTGTCTTAACACCGTCAGCCTTGCGAGCTATGGGCTGGTAGGCACCTACCATGAACCCACCACAGTCCCGACCATCGACTTTCACTGAGCCGCTAGCACGAACGCCTAGGATTTTTGGCATATCATCCATTGATACTGAGTTCCACGATTCTTCCAGAAGCCACACCTTCAGCATGCCTTACTTCAGCACGGCGGCGACCTTCTGCCACGGTTACCTGACGATATACCTTGCGGCGTCCGACCCGCACTCGGTCAACCCCACCGAGGTATTCATCAACATATTTGCTTTTGTAAAAAGTGTCGTCATACACCCGCTCGGGGAGATTATGCACACGATACAGGCTATATGCTTCCTTGCTTTCTGCATCGAAGAACACAACATGGGTAGGAACTTCTTCCTGATTCTGGAGGTGACTTAATGCTCGCTCGGCAGAAGCATCAACACGTCCCACCATACGATTGTAGAAAGCGGGGTTACCCCAGCCATTTACTGGCTTGTAGGCGTATACCAGACAGGCAGCTAAGACGGTGGTGCCATCATCAAGTTCTACCTTAATCGGGTTCTTGCGGATAGTGTAAATGTATATGCCCATGTGACTCTCCCAGTAATGTCTCTCAACTGTGACCATTATACCAGAATATGAAATTTTGTCAAGGAATTTAGTGCTTGGTTTCTATATTAAGCATATCGACAGGCTCAAATGATCCATTTTCACCAATTGTCCACTCTTCTAGGATGATATCTACGGATATTGAGCCTATTTTACCACTGGCTACCAATTCACCCATATCCTGTGATCTATTCAGGTATCCTCCCATTGGTTCAAGTAGGTTTGATGCGTACCTGGTAGCGTCACTGATGGTCTCTGTAACAAACCCGCTGCGATGTGTATTGAAGAAGATACTATACAGTTTTCGCTTATCGCCCGGGAGATAATTATCATTGCTGAACGTCATGGTGAATATCCTCTTGTTGGTTTGATTATTCTATACTTTGTTACCTTCTATAATTTTGTTAATTTTGCGTATGCAGTGTTTGCATTTAATGTATGGTTCGAGAATTTTATTTAACCACTTATTTATTTAGTAGTTATCAACCAAACCACTACTCTCATGGTATTCAGAAAGGATAGATACGCACCTGTATGGGTTGAGGTTTTCCAAATAATCCCAGTTTATTATTATGTATTCCGGTACGTCATAATTTGATTCGGTGAATAGTAGACCTCTGTATTCATTTCTATTTTTCAAAATGGTACTTATTCTGACGCGCTTAAGTACCTCGTACACGACTGTTTTGACATAATACTTATTACTCATCTACTTCAATCTCCAGGTGGAACGGGTATTCTTCCTGTTGTGCTGCTTGGTTAGCGATTGCTACTTTAGTCTCAGCGATGTCTTTTGGATATATACCGGCTATTCCTTTTCCCTTCTTGTGCACGTCCATCATAATAGCAGCAGCCTGATCCTCTGTCTTGGCAAAGAACTGCTGTAACATAGCAACTACCCAATCCATGGGGGTATAGTCATCATTGAGCATAACTACCTTGTACCTTGGAGGTTCTTTAAGATCGAGTTTCTCCCTCTCTTTTTCAATAGCGATCGGGGTACTTGTATCATATGATTCATCACTCATAATTATTATGTTACCACGGTGCGTGTGCTTTGTCAATAGATAGTAAGTAATTATACAACATATGGGGTACTATTATGTCTGATATACCTACCAAACCGGAGGATTATGGTGTTAAGATCCCTAAATTAGTCAACGAAGACCTATTCCGCCAGGGATTTGCTCATTCAATCCAAGGCGGTAAGCTAACTGATATAAAATTACATTTCAAAAAGTCATTTGGTGAGGGATTCAGGACCGCAAGGCTCCTAGCACGAAATACACGGCGGTCGTATGGTGTTGTTGATTTCCCAATGAAGGGTAAGATTAAAGTTAGATGTTATTAAGTTTATCTAATATTTCATTAAGTGTTTCTATTTTTAAGAATTCAGTCTTGCCATCAACACTAGATTTTAGAAGTTCTGTATATTGACACCGTTTGAAATAATTCAGTAAATTTGATTCTAGATTTTTTATTTCTAATCCGTCACCAGACACGGTGTGTAGAGTTTTTATATTGTGGGTGGTTCTGATGCTTTTTCTAAGATTTACTAAGCGTTGTTTTAAATCATGGGTTATTCCGATTTTTATAAAGGCATGATCTTCATTTAGTTTTGTGTATTTTAGGACGTATAGTATTCCTATTTTGGTTATATCATATCCGGGTACAGAGCATTGTGGACATCCATTACCACACAGATGACTACTTGCGTTTTGTTCAAAAACACCATGTTCGTTACAAAGTATTATTACTTTTTCATGAGACCCGGTATAGTTAACTGTGGAATAATCATATTTGTGATTGTGTTTCTTATTTGCTAATGTTATGAATTCCTTGGTTGTTTTTGTATACAGTTGTGACAGTACATCTTTTCCACATTTAGAGCACCCCCACCCATGCAGGTGATTAGTTGCCAATTGCGTGAATTTACCATGCGTGGGGCATATAAATGAAATTTTAGATCTAGCACCCACATATTTCGTAATAGAATAATTATACTTATTGCCATGAAGTTTCTTTGATTCTTCTATAAATTCTTTGGTGGTATATCTATATTTTCTGCTACATTTACTACACCCATCACCAGCATTCATGTGTTTTGATGCCATCTGTTTGAACTCACCGTGCTTCTTACAAATTATTATTATTTTGTCAGTTGATTTGGTATAAACCGCTCTACTATAGTCATACTTGTCAAAGTGAAGTTTTTTAGATTTTTCAATGAACTCTCTAGTAGTTAATTTTCTACTCACCTAATACTAACACCTTTATTTCTTAATTCCTCTCTCAATTCTGGATAATACTCGTCTTCGTTCCTGTAATACCATGTGCCACCAGATATGGATAACGATGTTCCAACCGTGGTATAGTCAAAAACAACATCGCGAGTCTGTGTGTCAACGTTGGTAATTAAAAAACCAGAATTCCATTTTGACCCATCGCAGTAACTAGCATTTCTCTTGTGACCGCCGCCCATCTGATGCCACTCATAAGATCCAATCAGCGCATTATATTCTGACCATACTACATGTTGGTGATGGTGCCCATTAAATCCAGGAAGTCCTTTTTCCCTACCATGCGGAAAATGATGAGCTAGTACACTATTCCAGTATATTTTATAGTTTTTTTGTGTTTCTTGTTTGGCATTTCGCTCAGTGAATGTGCAGAGATCACCACTGGCTATATAATTTACTTCATATTCATCCAGTTTGAGTAATTTTCTAAGATCAAATCCGTGCAGATCTGCTAACAAACTAGCAGTAGCTGGTGAACTTTCCATGAGATGCTTAACCAAACGATACTCGTGATTTCCTTCCAAGCAATCAATCTGTGAATCTGGTGCAACTTCTCTGATTCTCTCTATAATTTTAAGACCTGCTTTGATCCTCCCCACCGTATCCCATTCTCGTGGATCGACATTAAATTTACTAAACTCGGGGAGATCAAATAAATCTCCAGCTATACAAATAACTTCCGGCTGTACCGTTTTAATAGTATCAATTAGTACCCTAAGATAAAAATCGTCGCACTCTATATCATGAAGATCAGAACATGCGATCATTGTCTTGAATCGTTTTTTATTATTACGCAAATACAGATTACCGTAATTTTTTCTTTCCTCGCTCACTTCACGCAAATGATCTAATGATGCATGCTGCGCTACTTTGAGTTTTATTTTATTCTGATACCTCGATAACTCCATACCGGCAGCGCGGAGGAATTCAGAGAATCCACCGAAAACCCCCGACCACGCGGATTCTGGGATATTTGCATGACGCCGATAGAAGTCTCTGGTAATGCGCCTCTCCGGGAATGATTTACCAAGCGCACGAAGATCATTTATTGCTTCTTCCCTAGTATAAACTACATCACCAATTTTAATTGAATCAATACCGCCATCGTTTCCTGACAGTGATGGTATATCTGGTTTCTGATGCTTAATGTTTTCGATTTCACCATTTATGGTGCTGTCGGTTTCTCTCATCTTTAATAACCCTATTTTCGTTTATGTAAATATAAGCATTCACGTTTCTTTTTTCAACTCTAATTCCATATGTCTTTTAAACATAACATCGGCATCACGGTATGCTTCATCACGTTCAACATTCCAATATCTTAAATCTGCCAGCGGAATCATGTCTCCTGTTACAGAGCAAGGCATACACCACTCTTTTAATAATTTGGCCATTTGTTGATTAACAATTTCTTGGCCACCTGTATTACTTATCAGTCTAATCAAACTTATCAATTGAGATGGTCCAACTATTTGAGGTTGCCCGTTTTTTAGATTTACTCTTGCTGGCTTTATCATCATCTGAAGATTCATTATCGATATTCTTCCTCATTTTTTTCTCAGCCACAGCCTGTTCTTCAAGTGCTTCTTTGTTAAGATCTGCATATAGTGCTGCCGTGCGTTGATTAACACCAGCTATCATGTTTTGGAATTGTACCATTTGCGTTCTGTTGCCAAGAGCAATGTGCTGCTGTAGTTGATCATATAGTTGGTTTGATAACTCCATACATTCTATTATACCGCATTCGTGTAGCGGTTTACGCTTCTTCTCTACCTCTTCTCTTTCTGAAAAAAACTTAGTACGCTCTTCCATATCAGTACTATTCTGTATTAAATTATCTAGCTCAGATAATCTTTCCCTGTTCCTCGTGCTAAGATAATTTACAAAGATCATGTTTAAGCAGTTCTACGAACACTATCACGATGGATCTGATCATCCGTTAGTGCGTTTATGAAGAACGAATACCCGGTTCTGGTACCGAACTTGAGCAGGTTTTTTGAATGTGCAACATCGGCAACGTATGCTGCATACTCGGTCGCATGAAGTACTTCAATCCCGAAATTGGGACCATTTTCAATACCGTAGTTTTTACGCCGATCCTTGTTGATGGCACTGCGTGCCCTATCTGTAATATCCAGGTATGCAGTCTTGCCATTAAACTGTTTGTTTAGCGGGATTAGATAAAAAACCCTACGGTTTTCTTTATGCTTTACGAAAGTGGGCATTTTAGGCTCCAGGTTCTCTTGTTAAAAGAGCCCCTCCGGTTACTTCATAACTTTCGGGGTCCAGGCTTAAGAAGAACTGTCTATCATCACTTAGGTCGAGAAATTCATAATTAGAAGCATACTTCTCTACTAATGCAAATAGGTCGTTGTCCTTCTTAGTATAAAGATATGTCACGTTCCATGAATTATCAAGGCTATTCATAACTCTTGCTGAATTTAATGCTATTGCTTTTGGATCAATTAGTTTTTCACCAGCAGTAACTGTTGCATCAAGTGCTATTCTTGAATTTTGCGTTGTGAGAGAACCAGGAACAGGAACACCATTAAATGATACCAGCAAGTCATATTTCAAATCTATTGGTAGTAGTTGATTAGAAATAAACTTATTCAATCCTTCCTCTATGTTGTCCAGAACGTCTTGGTCACTTAGACCACTAACAATTTTGGATATGTACTCCAATGATATATTGATAGTAGCAGACACCGGTGTACTGTAGATAGCACCCATTTGTTCATCACGTATTATATCTGCTGCTTCCGAAGTGGTTGCACCACTAACAGGCGCACCCGGGCCGGTTGGATCACTTAGATCATCTGGGTTCCAACCACCAGTTGAGGACAGATAATCTTCTGCTAGTACAAATGCAGATTCGAAATCCTCAAATGGAAGTTTTCTTACTATTAGAAAAGATGTATCTGTTTTCCATGAAATTAATGAATGACTCATATAACTTAACGCCTTCTAAGAGATCCAACTATTCCTTTTATGAGCATTTCAGCCTTGTCTTTATGGTTTTCATTAATAACCATATCAACCAGTGCCTTAACGAAATCATCCATTGCTGCATGAGATTCAAGTGTAGTCTTAAGGCGACCACGACTCTCAATAATCATAATAGGCTCATCAGAGCGCCCTACAGCGGTACTTAGGAAATCTTCATATCCAATGGGTAGCACTATAGAATATGGATATTTGTAGTCTTTGCTATCAAATTTTTCTGTCAATTCAAAAGTGTTCACATCAACCTTTACGCCGGGCTTGCGCTTTGACTTTTTCTTTGACTCTTTATTGCTTTTTTTAGTAGATTCCACTGCTGTCTTTGAAACTGAATTAACTGGTGCTGTTTTTGGCTTACCAAGCATGCCTGAACTTTTCTTCTTAATAGATATTTCATCATATCCTTCTGGGTTCTGCTTATCCAACTGATCAAGAGCATCAGCAGTATCCAATGCATTTATGGTTGTTGTTTTCTTATCGCCGAAACCAGCATCATCTTTTGATGTTTCAATATCAAACTGCTCTTCTTTAGCTACTACTTTCTCGCGCATGTGTGATTTTTTGCGCACCACTGTCCTCTTTCTGACAGGCGTTTTCTTATTAGTGGTCTTCTTTTTTGTAGTTTTCTTATATATTGGTTTCTTTATGTCTTCAACCATTTTATTTTCCTCAATGTATCATGTGCCAGAGCCAAATACGCCTATGTCTAATTTCTTATTTACCCTAGAATATCCGGCGTTATCATCTTCAATATAGTTAATTAGTACCTGAAAGTAAAGTTTATTTGTTATTTTTGGTGATTTCAGGTCTTGGTCAGTCATGTTAGTCCTTTAAGATCTGATCGGTTAGCCTTATGAATGTCTCATAAGACCGCTTCTGCCGCTCTCTACGGTGTGCGTCGCTATTGGCATCCACCTGTATGTTTTTCTTTCCACCACGCCTCTGATAGCCGTCAGAGTCCATCCATGAGGTAACTGGTGCACGCTGCTTCCTGGTATTCAGTATGAAGTTCTCAACGCGGTTATTGCGGACTATTTGTACGACAAAATTGGGACCAACACGGTCAACGCTGAGCAGGTATGGGTACCCACTATCATCTAGGTCTATCTGGTTTGTCTGGTTTAGTTCATCAATATAAGCTGCTATCTTTTTATTGAGATCAAAAACAACATTACTGTATATGTTAATAGGTTTAGTTGCCATGCAAATATTTACCATTTATAGGATTTACAGTGGTGCATAATCACACCACAAACCTATAGTATTTATGCAAACCTAGGCTATCTTGCCTGTTTTGAAATCAACCGGGCACACACCACTGTCACACCCAACGTGCTCTTTGCCTATATCTTCTTTCATTGCATTTTCTATTGCATGGCAGAATGCCTCATATTCTGCTTTGGTAACCGATTGTTCTGGCTGATATTCGTATGCTGATGAATCTGTCTGCGGCATAACAGCGCAACACTTAATTTGGCTCTGATACTTAGTAAGAACATCTTTGAAATGTTTGTAATCGATTACATCTGGTAAATATTTAAGCGTATACGAGATTTGTCCTCCGTAGTTTTCTGAAACTAATTCTCCTTCTTCATCAGTTCCATGTATCCAGTATTTCTCCCCTAGTATAAGCCACCTATATTGTTCCTCGGGTGTTGCCATACCCGCCATAACTAACTTATCTCCCATACCTAGTGTTGCAATGGTAGGTTGTGTTGGAAATCCAACAATCGCGGTTCCTTCGTATTGAACTAGTTCCCGAATGGGGTATCCATTCCCCTTATATTTCTCTATTAGTGGATCATCATGTCTGAACTGAACCCATCGCATGTACCACGCCATAGAAGGAAGGTGCCATCCCTCGGTTAGTCCAAATAGCTTTGATACTGTCCCAGATGGCTTAACTGTTGTTTGTGTATGCGGCACTGAAACACCAAGTTTATTCGAATACCGTACCGATTCATCATGAACAGCACGGTTAAATCTTGCTAATGTTAGCCAAAACTCTTTAGATTTTTCTTCATCAATAAGATCATTGAAACCAATCCCGAAAAATTTCCATGCAAATTCGTGAACCCCCGTCATACCCACGCCAATACGATTTGTGCGATCAACTTCCTTGCGATATAGGCAATCCATCTGATTTGTTCTAATTAATGCTCTAGTAGCAACACGAAATGCATCCTCGGCTTCGTCAATAGTTTCTGCATGATAAGGAACAACATCAGCAATAGTACAATATCCTCCTAAAACATTGAGCGGAATTTCACTGCACGGATTACAAATAGTGTGGTATTTCTTACGCTTGGCATGCTTTGCAAGTCTGGCCATCATAACTTCAGTATCTTCTTCTAGCTGATACTTCTTAGAACCGAAATATGTACCTTTTACTAGTTTATCCCACCCTTCATCATTTTGAACTAACTTATCAGCGTTGATTATTCCAGGTTCGCCGGTACCATCGCCATAGGATGCCTGCGTAATAGCTCTTAGTACCTTACGAGCCCTGGTTGCTTCCGGCGAAGAAAACTTTGCATCATTTCGTTTTAGTGATGATAATTTCCAAAATTCTTCATCTACCATTACGCTGTTATTAGAACTCCATAGAAAACCTGTTGGTGGTGTTGGTGCGGCGCTGCGTAGGTCAACTATCTCATCCATTTTAAGTCCATTATACTCTACTGGTCTTTTTACGTGAATGAAATCAATTATTGATTCATTTTTCCATGATTTGGTTGCCATCCTGGCAGCCCTTCGCGCACCTCCGACCAAAACACACTCAGCAAAATAGTGATCTACATACAGTGATTGTCTCCAGCGTTCAAGGCCAGCACCTTTAAGTGTACCAGCTTTACTGAAAGCATTCATTAGTGGTACTGGCCCACTAGCAGGGCGGTCTTGCATTCCGCCTATTGGGAGTCCCTTGGCGCGCACATCGGTGAAATCAAGAATGAATAGTTTGTCTCGATGTATCTTCTCAAATGTTGAGTTCTCCCATATCTCAAGAGCTTTAGCCCACCCCTCGCGCGAGTCAGGAACCCTGAACCACATAACATCCCGTCCCGAGCCGTACTTATGACGTGCGTCACGCACCGATTCATGTGCTGACCAATCAAAGTCTGGGTGGCTATCTGAAAGCACGCAGCGGATGTTTGGAGCATTATCCCAGTTGGTTAGCATCATGTCATCATCGTATGATCGGCCGCAACCTGCGCCGTTCAACAAGAGATAAAATAACGCAAAGCTTGATGCAGCGGTTGCACAATTGGTAAAAATTTCTAGGTTTCTGTTGGGCTGGTTTTCATCACCATGCTGTAGGTGTCGCCCACTCATAAGCAAGGTAGCGCTAGCAATATGTTTTCTTAATGAATAGTATTCTTCCTTACGATCAACTTCTGGTGCTAGTAATGAATTACCAAGGGCAACACGATGTGCAACATCACCCCAAGTCTCCCAACTACCATCTTCTTTCTTTCTTAGTATTGTTCGTTCTGCTACTGCTTGTCCCATCCCCGGATGCAACGGACGGAATGAAAAATTATCGGTGGACCCAACCATTGAATGACTACTCCTGTGCCAAAGAGGCAATAAAATTGAGAATAAAATAAAAGGGGATTACCACATTATGTGTGATACGTGAAGGATATTTACAAGCCAACTTTAATAGTCGGCTTAAGCCTTTATTTTATTTTGTCTTACCACTAAAGTTAATATCTTTGGTGCGAACATTCAAGAGAGGGAAAGTGCTTATTTCAGTTTTTCTGCAAGTTCTTTTACTAATTTAAGTTGCTCTTCATTTAGTTTTGGCATGACGTGATTAATAACAATTATAAGATCACCACGACCCCCCATTGGATGTGTTAATCCACGACCCCGGATACGTAGTGGTGTTCCACTTTCTGTCCCGGGTGGTATATTTCCTCTTATTGTTTTTCCGTCGATATACACGAATGTTGTTGTTGTACCAGCCATAGCATCAAAAATACTAATATCTAGCTTCTTAACTATATCAATGCCGTGGGTGAAGAATCCCTTTGATGATTGTGGAACCACTATTAATGTAAGATTATCACCACCTATTGTTACATGCAATACTTCTCCTGGCGCAGTGTCTTTTTTTATATTAACAGTAGCCGTTTTAGTGTTTAGGCGCACTTGACCGTACTGCCCGGTCGATTGTGGTACCATGACTGATACGGATATTGTTCCGCCATTAATCAAGATGTCTATTGGTACACCTATTTGTTGTTGCATGGTTGCAGTATCAGTAAATGCAGCACGTGCGGCTCTTATTATATCGTCAAAGCTGGTTTCGCCTGCATAACCTGCATGGCCATGGTTATTACTGGTATGACCAAATCGATCATATTTGGAGCGTCGTTGCGCATCTGATAGGACTTCGTAGGCTTCCTTGGCTTCCTTGAATTTTTCTTCTGAAGCCTTGTCACCATCGTTGCGGTCTGGGTGGTATTTCTGTGCAGCGCGGCGATATGCTGTTTTTATTTCAGCGTCTGAAGAATCTCTGGTTAATCCAAGAACGTTGTAATAGTCTCTATTGTTCATATCTGCTCTAATCAAATTTGGACCCCGATAATTCGGTGTACACTTTCAGCCACTCGGAGTAAACATGTGCTTTTGTGTACTTCCTATCAGTTACTACTTTGCCACACACCCACGACTTGTTTCTTCAGCCACTGCCGAACTATTCCCGTCGATGGTGTTAAGATAGCATTGCATCACTGAGAAATCAATTATCTCCACATCATTGATGCCAGCTTCCACCCAATATCCACCAGCACCGGCCCACACAACCGTGGGGTTCTGCATGGGAATCATCTTATTGCAAAAATCGATGTCGTGCTTCTCGTCAAGATGATCAAGTTCATCCCAGTTAACACCACGCAATGATGGGTCATTGGCACCATACCGCCTACGGCGTGCCAGGAGGTCCATAGCTGGCATAGAAACACCATTCAACACATGGTCAACGGTAACGGTAAGTGACTTACCGCTCTCGTACGGGCCATCCCTGCTTGGGTGCATGCTCCGCAACAGAGTTCCCTTGGTGATGCGCACTTTGGAACCCGGACGAACTGGCAAGTCGGCGTCTGTGTAAAAACCTTCATATCTCATGACCATTACTCCAAAGGGTAAAGTTCTGTGCATATTAGACATCATACTATAGTGAATTATCTCACACTATTATGTGAAAGTCAATGCTTACGTAGTGTAACGTTCTCCGGTGATAACATTAACCATCTCAACACCCGGACCCATTGCGGCGTGAGCCTCAGTGCGCTGCTCGGCAATTTCTTCTGGTGAGCGGTTGAGCTGAGCCGCACGATATTCCAACAGGTGCGCCGTTATCTGCTCATTACGAGCCTTGTCATTGGCATCCAAAATAGCTGCTGAGAGACCGACGTTCTTCAGAATATCATTTGGCACGACGTTATCACTTCGCCTCCACCGGTATACGCCTTCAGCATCGATGTTGCACTTATTATTCAGGTAAAGTTCTGTATATTCAGCCACGGCGTTCTCCGGTCATGATTTATTTGTGAAGAGTATTTGATGCATTAAAAACAACTTTTTTGGAATGAGAAGGCAACTTGCCATAAATTACATTAGTTGACTCATTGAGTAAAGATTCAAGAGCAGATTCAAGCTCCTTAATACGCTGAGCGGCAAAGGTAGTTAATATGCTTCTCTTCATTAAGTTTAGCGATAACGTTGTTTGTGTTTACTAGCATAATGGCAATCTCTTCAAACTGAGATAACATTGTCTCATATATGGGTTCTGGTGTCAATGAAATTCCTTAAAAGAATTTAGATATTGGGTAAATGTCTAATATATTGAGCATTAACCGGCCTAATGTTCAGTATATAAGACATTAATATACCACAGAGGGTGGGGTTATTGCACCAGCGGTGCGTTTGAACACACCGTCACCTACATGCCTGAACCCGAATCTCTCCAGAAACCGCTTCATTTCCATATCGTCCTTGTTGAAAATCTGCATTGACATATTTGAATTGGTCATATCTGCATCACGCACAATGGCGCTCATCAAACCAGACATGTACTTACCGCGGAAGTCGTTATTTTTGATATCATCCCGTACCATAAAATCATCTATGACGCCAAAATTAACTCTTCCTTTGGCAACTATTTCATCACCATCTTCTACTTCGTAGTCGGCATTTAGCTCTTTATGTTTTGGCGTTCTGAACATTTCTGTTACTACTTCTTTTTTTTCTATCATGTATGCGTTGAGTGTTCCACCTAGCATTGGTATGGGGACATCCTTAATAATCTTTATACTCCACACATCCGGGTTTACAAATCTTTTTATAAGCCTTTTGTAAATTCCTTCCATTGGCTTAACCGCAATGAAGTATAATCTGTCTGGGTTGTTTGTTTCAACATACTCCCGCACTATGTTCATTAGTGTGTTAAACAACTTGATCGTGTCTTGTGTAGTCATACCAAGTTTTTCTGGTTCTATACCTAGGTGCATACCACCAGCATCCATGGTTACCATACCTACATTAACACCAGGAGGAAGAGATGGATTATAATTGCTTATGTCTTCCATACCAACAACTATCTCAAGACTGTCAATACCTGCATTAATATTGAACCAACCACTTGGATCTTTTTCATACGGAAATGAATTACTAGGATCTCCGAACACCTCTGTTACTGGAGAATCTAGTTTTCTTATTTTGTTCTTTGTACTTTTGTTAACATTCTTCTTAACCACAAACGTTGGTGCTTTGTTTCCTGCCATCTTTTTCTTTCCATTAGTCTTCTTCTGCCATGGTGTTTGTGTTATATCTATTTGCGGTGGTGCTGAACCTAGTCCGGTGGACGAGTTGCTTAATCCTCGTGTCATACCTGGGCCAAGTGAGAATCCCTCTAATAGTTCTGAAGGTCTCTCTCTCATAAAATAAACAGAATCTGGTTGTCCATCGCCTTCATCCATCCATACACCCTTGTATCCCTCATCCCATGCACTATTCATTATTTCAATGTCATTGTTATCTAGTACATACGCACGTGGTAATGGATCATTTTTAAATATTCTATTGGTTGAATATCTAACTGATTTTATTTCACTGTCTCTTCCGCTTTGTGTGAATTGTCTAACCCAGTCCCTATCGGTGGTGTAATAACTATTTCCTTCCTGGCCACTGTTAATACCACGATATAAGTTAATTATTTCTCTTTTCATTAATCCTTCAGTCTTGGTCATCTTCTTACCAGCCTTTGAGTTGATACCCTGTGGTTCAGAAAACTTTTCCCATTTTCCCACATATTTTGATGGATCATCTGTGGCAAATCCTATCTTTTCACGTTTCTGACTACCTTTCTTAACACCCTTTGTTAATTCTGTTAATTCCACTTCATTCAACGACATGAATTCTCTAATCCATTCGTTAACCCGTGGTAGACATGACTCCATGCTATCCTTGTGATCTGGGTTCATCCAGAACTTTTCATCATGATACTGAGGATCATCTATTTCAGGTACAGGCACAGGATCTATAATTTTTCCATTGGGAAGCTCAAGGTACTGGTGATGCTCGTTGCCCCGCATCCTCCCACCGAACAACTTGTTAGCAAATAACGATGTGAATTTACAAGCACCTTCGAGTGTGTCTGGTGGCGACCATGGCTCACTATGTGCATCACCCCATGAATCGTAGCGCTCTTTACTTCGCGCATTCCACTTCTCACGTAGAAAATTAACAAAACGTTTTATGTTGCGTTGCGTTGGTTGAATCAGACCATTGGAATGATCAGAGGCTTCATCTGAGTCAATATAGTTGTTTTCGCGGAGTTGGTTTATTCTCACTATTATATATTCTCAATCAGTATAGCTGGTACAGTTTTCACACCGCGTTCATAATAGGCATGAAACCTATGCCAGCCGTCTTGCAATGTCTCATCATTGTAATCAGATAATATAACAGGCCACAGTTGATTGTATGTAGAACTTGGTTCATCCCAATATTCGTATGATCTATGGTATTCCCCAAAAGTGTCGAAATTCTCTGCTATTTCTTCATCTTCCATAATCGATTCAATCATTTTTTCCATAGGAATATTAACTAGTCCATATCTTCTAGCCTTAACTGTATCCAGTGGTATGTCACCATTATGGTACGTATATTCCAATATTGCCTTCTTGGCAAGATTTGGTAATTGCGCAAAAGTGTATACTTTGCCACCATTCTTTCTGAAAAGCCGCATAGACCGTTGCCCGTTTTTGTTTTCACGGAGTTGATTTATTCTCATTTTTTTGGTCGCCCGATTAGATTGTTCTTACCAAACAGCTTCTTAGCTATTTTGGCAGCTCTATCCTGGGTTTCGGCATATACCGCCGAAAACATAGCTTCGCCTTCTACTTTTACCCTAACCTTCCATTTGGCTGGGTTACCAGAGGCTTCATTTACGTCATCGGGTGTTATACCGGCTCTTCGCTTTAGGTCATTAGTGTCCATGACACTTATTTAGTGACCTATCAGGGTTTCCGGTTACTATCTCCCAAAGTTTTAAGATTAAACCTCATCTTCGCTTGCCTCAACTAAATCTATCATCACTGGTACAACTGCCGTAAATTGTTTGTCGCCCATAGACCCCAATACGGCTTCAGCTTGATCCTCCCGCTTAAACATGGTCCCAGTTATTTGATCAGAACACCAAGTTGAATCTGTCACATCATACCACAATATAAATGAACCGGAGTTTCCCAGGTCTGATCTTATCATGTAGCGAGTGGGATCTTCTAAATCTGCTATCCTACGGTTGAGTTCTTCCACATCTTCATCAGACAGCGGTGTCGGTTCTAACTCTTCATCACTCATGGTTTTTCAAATCCAGGTTATGTAGTATTAAGAATCCAGGTTATTTTCCTGGCGCTCTATATCATCGGTTAATACAACTAGCCAAGACATAAGATCGTAGGCGTTGTATCTAGCGCACGCATGGGGTTTGAATTTAAGAGCGTTGATGTCCCCCCGCACAATAATACCTTGCGGCGTAGATGAGTCCTTTGATATAATATACACCTTGTTAAGTTTGGTGTCAAGAAACTCTTCTATGGGCAGGTAAACGTTAACTTTTTCATCACCTTCTTTTCCATTTTCTATGGCTACCATACACATATCAATCAATTTTATGTGGTCCAGTACAATTTTATCCCTGTTAGGATCTACTTGCATGCCGTCGAATACTAAATTTGGTATTTTTTCATTCATCAATTATGTCTCTTTTGCTTAATATAAATCTTGCTAGGTTACTCAACGCTAACATCTCTGACCTCAACTCTGGGTCATCTCCTTTAATCTGCACACCGAACCCCCTAAACCATCCTGGCACGTCCATTGCCTTGCGTCGGTTAGTACCATACAGTATTTTCCACTGTTTTTTTATGTGCGCATAGAATCCTTTTTTCTTCTCTATCTCGGTCTTTATATTGGGACATTTAGCTGGTTTACCACGGCGTTTTCTGACTACCTTCTTTGTAACCGCTGTTGTGGATTTTTTCTTATCCAAACCGAGCTCTTTCATAAGAGCAGCAGTAGCTGGATTACTTAGTATATTTCTTTTTTTAGCCATTGTTTAATTCAATATTATATTCCAATTCTAGTTTTAATCGATTATGAGTGTAATCATCATTTAATTCAAATATATAATTATCTAGTATATCACAAGTTGGTTTAATTGTATCTCTACTTTCTATCACTATAATTTCGTACTCCAACAGTAGTTTTTTTACTGATAGTGGGAAATTAGGTGAGTACTTATAAATCATACGGACTAGAAAGAATACGAACTATAGCGTTCGGGTTCTGCGATAACCTAGTTAACTTGTATCTTGAACAGAAACGTGCAAAGTGAGCACCAACCATCTGCTTACGACGTTTGTTTAGTGCTTCATCTATCGTTGAATCAATCTGTTCTGTTATATGTTCTGGTTGTGCAGTAAGATCCATAAGCGAGCGATTAAGTTCATATATCTTCCTTACTGATTTCCTGGCGTCGTCCGGTCCCCACATGGAATTGATGAAGTTGTTCCATTTGAGACCACCCATATCATCATACGCCTCGCGCATCTTCTTTTCATACACCCGTGGGAATGCAGAGCGTGTGTTATTCTTAACACCCCTAATTGATATCTTGAATAATTCCCAGTCTGGCTCAAATGTTTCTACCTCACCGGTCTTCTTGTTATGTTTCACCTTCCAGGTCTCGCCGTATCGCTCTACTGTTGGTGTGCTCTTCCCCGGGCGCTTTCCATCCTGTATGTACACGCCAGTGTTGGTATATAGTATCTGCCGTATTGGATCATACAAGTCCACATGATCACGTACCAACTGCTTGAAGTCGCCATCAGCAGATACTATGATGTGATCAAACGCCGGGTCATTGTGCAGACCAACCCATCTGGCTATGAAGTCGTCGGCTTCAATACCTTGATGTTCTAACACTGTCACATTGGTATTGTCTCTGAGAAAGTCACGAACGTCGTTTATTACTTCATTTATGATCTCATATTCTTCTCTTTCTTTTGGAGTTTTCTTTGCCATAGCTATCTTTCTGTCAGCCTTCCATTCTGGATATACGTCTTTTCTCCAGGAAGATGAATCAACACAGGCTATCATATGCTGAGAACCAAACTTCTCGTAGGACTTTCGTATTGAATTGAAAACTATTAAAAGAACCATCCCAACACACTCGTCAAACGCATCATATTGTTTTATTATGTGCTTAGCGCGATGGCAGAGGTTATTTATATCGAGCAAAATATATTTCATATATTACAATATAGTGCTGTATTATCTATAAGGCAAGTGGTTACGCTTTTGGTTTCCTCGGCTTAAATTTCTTAGGCTCGGAGTTCTTAGACTCCTTGCGTTTGTCGAATTTTGCGGTCTTTCCCTCATGCTTACTCTTTGCCGGACGCTTGGCTTTTTTCTTAGTTGACAACACCTTATCAACGAAATCACGTAAGTTTTGATACCAAGCCACACCGGGATCATTGTACATTCCTACTTTATCATTAAGTGAAATCATGTGAATTTTGTTTGTTACTATATTGCGCAGATTATATAGCTCATCAAAATCCATCAACATTATTTTTTCTGGGGAAATTTTTGATTTAGAATCGTGTTGATATTCATCTACGTAAGGCATGCCATTAACCGCAGAAATAAGCATATCACTAATCTTTTTGGTCTCTTCAGCCTCGTCCTCGATATCCGTTGGTAAACCACCCAAGCCTGCGTCTGGCTCGTTTGCTGTCGTCTGAAGACCAGTGTTGGGGTCAGTCATCGGTGCAGCTTGTGGATTGGTACCTGGGTCCGCACCGGCATTACCGGCGGGGGGCTGGCTGATACCATCTGCTGTTTTTTCCAACTCACGCTCAATGCCAGTGCTGTCTAATTCATATAGCTTCATAAATATATCCAAGGTTGTTATTGTATTTATTAATTATGCTGCTTCCTTATGAAAATTTTCAACAATATCCATCCACTTCACTTTGTATTCTTCCATTTCCCTTTCGGGTATTATTACACGCTGTAGTTTGGCCGGTATATTGTATTCTGGATTAGGTCTTGTGCCTATGAGTAACACTCCCTGTTTTATACCCATATCTCCAAACATCTCGTCATGAGCTATTGCATAGGCACAAAGTTGAAGGCGGTATTGATCTAAATATTTTGAACTTTTGAAAAATTTACTGGTCTTATAGTCGATAATGCTAGGTATTCCATTATATACACCCACTAAATCAGTACGCCCTGCATATAGATTATGACAATACAGTGCTACCTCAACTCCCCATATCTCACTTACCCGCGACAGCCCTGTTGTTTTTACTAACTGAAACATTCTTTTAGCAAATGCTTCTTCTGGTATACCAGTATCTATATATTCCTCATCCTTAACGTAATGCTCTAGGCGGTCGTGCATACGGCTACCAATGTCTGTGGCTTCCTTTGACACACGGAACGCCTCAGACTCACCCACACGCTCTCTCCACCTATCTAATTCGGGGTGTGGAAGTGTGGATAGTATCGTGGTGACAGAAGTTGCAGGACCATCTGGTGTGAAGTAGGTTCTTTTACCATTATGAAGTGTTTCAGATTCCATTTCTGGATATTTTATATCAGTGCGAAATTTGAATCTTTTATTCATGCTTACTAATATAGGTATTATAAGCCTGAATATCCACCCGGATTGTACCCATCATATTGGCTGGAACTCTTAATACGTTTGATAAACTCTGAAGTCCGAAGGACGACCCGCCAGCGATCTGCATGAGCCGACCGAAGGGAGTGAGCACTTGTTCTCGGAGAGAACGAAGTGATCGAGGAGCGGGAGCGCATTCAAATGGCTGAAGCACGCATACGACGTTTTAGTTCATCTATTTCTGACATTAGAATTTCCTGAAAATTAAATTAGACAACCCAACATAATCCTTAGCATTTGAAAGACGTATTAATTCTTTTCCAAGCTCTGGGTCAACTCTCCTGATATCAAATAATTCATCTTCTAGATCAACCATTAGATTACTTATCTTGCCAAGTATATCCTTAGCCTTTCTACCGGCATGGCTTAGGTTAATATGTTGTGGATTATTTATCGTGGCTTCATCTAATATTCCAGCACGACGTTTTAGATCATCAATGTCGTTCAATATCTTTTCCTTCTAATTCTTCTTCGGCGGCAACTATGGTTTTAACCATTTCTTGCATGGCTGCATGGTTAATCATATAACCAATCTGTTCCCACTTGGTTATATCGTCATTTCTATTTGCTGTGAAATTTGCTAGTTCAGAAATTTTTCGTTTGACATTACTTTTTAGGTTTTCTAAGCTATAAACACCTAAACCACCTACTCGCACATTAGGATTAGACATATCATCATCGTTTCTGTCGTATATCACACTCTCTGTTATTATACCAGCTCTGCGTTTTAGATCATCTATTTCACTCACGTGCTGGTCTCACTAACTAATTTTTCCATGGCATCCGTAATAGCATCGTGATCTAATCCACGTCTGTTCATCTCTCGATATAATTGTATAAGATCTTCCCTAGGCATATTTTTAATTATCCAACTTCTGTATAACAACATAAGTTCATATGATAATTTCATAGTTTCATTATGCTGGTTTTCATTTTCATTCACTATGCCAGCACGGCGTTTTAGATCATCTATTTCACTCATCCCAAAAATTCTTTAGCATCTGCTCTGAAAGATCCATCTTCTGTTGATACTACTCCACTTAATATTTCACCACGACCAGATAGTACTTTATATACTGTGTATAACTCACTCCTGGTTCCCTGAAGAACCAATGGTGACTCGCGATCACGGATACGCGCCACAAGTGTTAGATTGTTCATGTCTTCAATTATACCAGCACGTCGTTTAAGGTCGTCTATTTCGCTCATAATGTATTACCAAATGATTTTCCACTGTATGCGGTTGTCAGTTCCTTGTATTGGTGGAATAGTACCGCCTCGCTCTCGTTCTATAGAATATCCAAGGCGTGAGAAGTACGAGATAACCCTATCCATACTAATGGATGATGCTCTTAGTAAACTAGTTTCTGCCGGGTTTAGTTTTTGCGCGCCTATAATATCTATCCACGCGTCGTAGTGAGAAGATGAACCTACACCAATATAATTATCAGCGATTGTCATCACTGATCCAAACTCACCACCAACAATACCAACACTGACTGATAACTCTCCAAGCCTAGCAGCATCGTCAACTGCAATCTGAAGAGCATTTATCTCTACTAGGACATTATTATTAGCAGATCCATTTCCAACAGCAATATCTCTAGCTCTGCTAGCATGGTAGAATCCATCATTGAAGGTTAGATTAGGCATTGCTAATTATTCCTCGTAGTCTCTACCATATACACGGCGGAGTAAAGCACGCAACACCTGTCGCGGTTCGGTATCTAGTGTGCCAAACTTTGTTGAAAATGAAATCATAGTCTTGTGCATAACATTTTCAACTTCAGCAGCCGTTAGTCCAGCATTAACTGCCTCTGCAAATTTGTCGTTAAGAAGTTGCGCTACTGAATCTCCACCCTCTCGATCACCATACAATTCCCAATCATTAGCGTCCAACATGGGTACGTCTATGCTGCGCCTGACATTAATTCTGTCATGCATGGACTCATCCAGTGAAACCGTGTCCTGTTTGATGCCAGCAAGTCTTTGTAGTTTTTTAATCTGGTCCATTTTAAATATTCTTCATTGGTCGTTCGTCCATCTCGCCATCAAGACTTACATCCGCGAGATCTTCAGCACCTGGAACTCCTAAGTCATCACCACCCATAGGTGCATCACCCATGGCATCACCCGGTGTACCAAGTTCGCCGTCCTGCATGCCTCCAGTAGAACCACTGTAATCATTAGATTCGCTCTCTAATTGCTTAGTAACATCCTCCATAGCAGCTCTAAGTCTTGATAGTGTATCTGCTGCCTGATTGATTGGTTCATATATCCTATCTAATTCCTCTGCGGCTTTGTCACCATAAGCAGAACGGGAATTATCTTTAAGCGTAAGTAGCCCCTCACCGGCAAGCTTACCAAGATCCTCAATCATTCCCTGGATCTTCTTAGACATTTCTTTAGCAGCCTGAACAACTTCTAGCTTGTTCATCTCGCCATTGTTCATGTTGCCAATAATACTACTAAATCGGTTTTGCATTTCTGCTATGGCTGACCTTTTCATGTCGCGATTGTCCTCTATAAGATTACGAAGTTTATACGGCGATGGCATTTCCCACGCCCATGGTCCGTCCCAACGACGGTCACAGTAGTCCTCAATTAATTTAAGGGCGTTCTGTGATGATTCTGTTATGTGTTCTAATGCGACGTTTTCAAGAGCATCTGCACGTCCATTTGCCATCTCTATGTAAATGTTGCGGAAATCTTTCTCTGTACCATATTGAAGAACTTCAATGGCTTTTGCTACAGATGATTCAATTGACCATTTATTCCATTCTGGGTGACGGTTCCTATCTATGATGCAACGCTGTCCCTCCAGTACAGTTCCAAACTGTTTCACGCCGCGATAATAAATAAATCCAGAAACCAATGTTTCATTCTTAAGTTTACCTTCTTTATATTCCTTTAATATATCAAGTGCGTCAACTAACATTTTGTTTTCGGCAAACTTCTCACTGGTTAACCATGATCCGTATGACTGTTCGCTGATAATTTTCTTCTCTATGCCTTTTAGTTTGTGGATTTCTATGGCAAGCTGCTTTGGGGTCATAGCCTTAAATTTACGCATATCTAGATGAGCAACCAGATGTAAATCTCTCTCTACTCTGCGAAAATCATTGGCAAGTGATCTCTTGGTGAATTCTAAAGCCATGGAATCGAATCTCCTGGAAAATTATGCTATATCTCTATTTATACTAAATGCCAAGTTTAAAGTTTGTTTCTTCAAGCTCATCACGGACTTGCTGAAGTTTGGGACGCAGATTTGAACGACCTTCATTAATTGCTGCTTTCAACTGACGTGCTTGCTTCATTAACTGAACATGTTTTTTATATGCTTCTAAGATGTTTTTAATCCTGGGATCATTAACTTTTCCGGTCTTGTTTATGATAGTTGCAATACGCTGTGCTGGCTCTTGTATCCTGAAAGCATTAGGAATTTCCATCCCGGTTGACTCATCAAGAACCTTCCACACTGGTACGTGTTTTCCACTTTTTAACTTGGCGCGCATCTTCTCAACAACCCATGAACCGCCAGCGTCACGCGGTTGTGCGCTGTATGATTCAGCCATCATAGTGGATTCGTTTGGAACCTGCTGCTGCATACCATTATTAACTAGGTCTTGTGCAACATTGCCAGCGGCATCAGCCATACCGCCCATGGCTCTTGCCATGTCGTCTCGGGTTATCCCATCTGATAGGTCATTTAATGATAATCCACTAGTGCGGTTTGATGAACCACCGCCAGGATTCTGATTAATAGCATACATACCATCAGAGTCGTCCATTTCCATGATTTCTTTGATACGCTGGTGAGCCTTGCGTAACTGATTATCCTCGTGGATTTCTGCTGAGTTATCCAGGTCAACAGCTCTGCCACCCTCACCATCACGCCATGATGTATCCATATCAGTCTCGGCTGCTTGCTTTACCTGATAGCCTACATCTTGTGTAGAATTGCCATTGTTTTCATACTGTGCCATGTTAGAAACCTCTCTTAACTATTAATCATCCTTGTCCATTATTTCTTTGATACGACTAGATACTGATAATACTGGGTCTTCTTCATAAATTCCGTCATCCGTTTCCATGATATCATTTATACGCTGTGCTGCTGATATCATTGCATTATCCTCATCATCGTTTGTTAATATATTTTTACACACATTAGCCTTGCGTCTCCACAGATTGTCCATATCCCGGTCAGACACCTGTGTTGTTTCGTATCCGGCATCAGATGGTGATCTACCATCGGGTTTGCTATTCCTCCAGGAACTATTCATATCATCGGGGCTTACTTGTTTCGTTTCGTATCCACACTCTCCAGTGGTCTTTCCGTTGTTTTCGTGCTGTGTCATTTTAAATTACCTTTTTAGTTAATGTTAGAACCCACGTGCTTTCTTAACTCTCATGTTTGCCTTGTGTATTTTACGTGCTACTACATTCGTTATTTTAGTTTTTTTACGTCCCATGCTAATTTGCCCAGCCTTAGCACGCTTTGAAATCTTCATCTTGGTCTTCTTAGCAAAATCGGGGATTCCTATACATTGATCGGGAGATGCCACCCGTTTACCATTCTTTGATCCACCAACACACTTGTAATAGTTCTTTCTTTTGTTAGTCTTTGGATCTCGTTTGAATACTGAAATTGCTGCTTCTGATATCTTACTTCCTCTGTCTAACTTAACAATTAGACTATCGGGGTCACTTTTCATTGTCCTTACGTCGTCAGATATCTTACGCAACCACTGTATAACCAACCTCTTAACCTGCGGCACATAATTAACATCATCAACCGCGTTCTCAAACCCAGAGAATTGAACAGTCATAAACTGATCGTCTTCTGCTGTCCTGCGCAGAGTTATCTGATCTGGCTTGTTTAGGTTAGGCGATAAGCGCTTCAATTCAGCGGCTCTATCGGTCTTCAGCCTATCCCAGGCAACCTTTAGATTCTTAAAATCGATCATAGACATACGTTTCTTTTCCTAATATAGGGTTATTTATCTTCGAGGTCAAGAATAAGCTATTATTTTACCAATGAAAGCCAACCGTTTATTCTATTGACATCCTCTCCGACCTAAAGGACGGAGATTCCTACTGCTAGGCTCTCATGCCCGAGAGCGAGAATATTCTTTGCTGCATTAATATCTCTATCATGCAATGCGCCACACAAGGCACAAGTCCATTCTCTTATTCCTAACCCATTCATACCTTAGCCTCTCGGTTTTGGTGTTTTCATAGATAAAATATAGTGATTATTCGTTTTAAAATCAAGTCAATAAAAAGCAGCCCCCGGGCTGCTTTTTATTTCATCCATGAGTGGGTTACTGCTTTGCCGTTATGGTGCGATTACAGTATTATTGTCCCAAGCTATTAATAGACCAGAAGCACCACCGCCAGCCAGTGAAGGACCGGTTGCGGTTGTTCCATCAGGAAGAGTTACGCCAAGAGTAGCATTTGTTCCGAAAATGAAAGTAGCACTATCATCATAAGAAACAGCACCAAGTTCATCCAATATGGTCTGGAGACCTGGCTTTGTTTTTGGGAAGTTCATTCCACCAACACCACGAACATCCACAATGTCAGCTACCAGTTCTTTGTCTTGGGTTTGATCAGTATCCCATAATACGTTATGGAATGGGCCCGAACGATCCGTCTCATACTCAAGACGAACACCAGCATTTGCATCACTACCAACACTACCAACACTAACGCCTACCAAAATTGCATAGCGACTCATAACGCGGGTTAGCAAAGATAGACGAAGCTGTGCTAGAACTTGTGCCTGGGTTGGGTTGTTGATCTTACCATAATGTTTATAGTGATCATTTGGACCAACAAGAGACAAAAATATATCAGCCCCGGCGGTTCCAGGTAATTCTGCTGTTACTATAAAACTAGACAGCCTATTAGTATTGGCCGTATTTCCGTCGTTCGATCTTACTTGCGACATTGTTTATTTCCTCTTTTCAATTAGTTACGTTTAATTTTAGTGTTCCTATCAATTATGAAAACCTTAATAGTAAATACTAGTGTTATTTCCATATTAATTATTTAGTATAACATAAGAAAAGAGTGTCCAAATGATAGGTTTTGACCATTTTAAATATAAGATATACAAGATAACTAACTCAGTTACACTTGAATCATTCATAGGATATTCGGAAACCCCTGATGCACATATCAAAGAATATCTAAAAACTCCCAACAGAGTTAGAACCGGACTATTAAAATCAGCAGTCCGAATATTCGGCGAGGATATTTTTATGGTTGCAATAATAGACGGATCAAATGATCACGATGATATACTACAAAAACACATTCATTATGTTAAGAAGTTCAAGACCACAATACCCTACGGATACAACCTAACACTAGGAGGTGCTGGTAAACTAGGATTGAAATTATCAGAGGAACAAAAACAAAAGATATCCAACACGAAGCGTATTAGCAGCAAGAAAATATCAGACGAAGACGTACTTGATATACTAGTTGACCCCCGCGCCCAGGCAGCAATAGCACACCAGTACGGTGTTCACCAATCAACCATTCATTATATAAAATCAGGAAAACATAGGCGTGCTGCTTCAGGTAATGATATGTATTGTCACTGCATATATAAGTTCACCAACAACATAAATGGAAAAGTATACATAGGTGTAACCAGTAACCTTCTGCACCGAATGGAAAACCATTACGGGCATTTAGAACAGTCTTTATTTCACAAAGCGATAGGAAAATATGGATGGAACAACTTTACCATAAAAATACTAGAACGTGATTTGGTGTCAGACTTCTTAGCCAAGAGCAAAGAAATAGAATACATTGATAAATTCAATGCATCTAATGCTGATTTTGGGTATAACAACACACTTGGCGGTGATGGAACGCTTGGACAAATTGGTGAATTGAATTCAAGAAGTAAATTAACAAATCAACAAGCGCAAGATATCATCAACGACTCACGATCTCACACCCAAATAGCAGAAGTCTATAATACTAGCGCCAGTACTATATTTATGTTGCGTGTTGGTCAAACCTGGAAACACCTAGACCGCGCAAACGCTCCAGAATATTATATAGGAAACAAAAACATATCTGATGAAACTGCTCAGGAAATAATCAACGATTCGTGCTCAGCAACAGAGGTATCAAAAAAACATAACGTAAGAATTAGTGCTATTTCAACTATTCGCTCTGGCGCAAGGTTCAAGCACCTGGATAGATCAAACGCACCAGAATACCAAAGCGATAAAAAGTCACTATCGGATGAAACAGCACAAAATATCATCAATGATCCATGCACCAATGCACAGGCTGCCAGAAAATACAAAACCACAGAATATATCGTACATAAAATAAGAAAAGGAAAAACCTACAAGTATCTTGACCGATCAAACGCGCCTAAGAACTATAACAATCTTGGATTCAAAATACCCATAGAAACCATGATTGCATTGTTAAAAGATGAACATCTCAGCATCAAGGAAGCCGCTGAAAAACATGGCATAGGAAAAGATACAGCGATGAAGATAAGGAAACGGCATAATATTATATTAGAACACTATGAGGCAATAATAACAAAGACTTGACTTAACGCCACTAAAGAACAATATTGTCAATATGGACCAACAGAAGAAACTAGATCGCTTTATTAAAAAAGCCACACTAAAATACGGTGATAAATTCGATTACAGTAAAATCCAATATGGCTGCAATAATAAAGACAGAGTAACTATAACCTGTCACACACATGGAGATTTCAAACAGAGCCCACACCGCCATCTAGAATCTGTGTTCGGTTGTGCTAAGTGCGCACGAGTTTTAGGTGGTGATATTGCCACTCGTGGTGACAAATTCATTAAAAAATCCCTTGAGCTATATGGAGATATCTACGACTACTCAAAAACACAATACCGGGGTTCAAAAGAATGGGTTACCATCACGTGCAAAAAACATGGAGATTTCACAATAGAAGCTCGCTCCCATATTAAAAAAACAAATTGTGGTGGATGTCCTAAATGTTCCAAAGAATTAATACGTGCTAATACGTTACCGACGCTAACAGCTAATTTTATTAGTAAAGCAAGAAAAGTACACGGTGACAGGTATGATTACTCAAAAGTTTATTACTTTAATGCCCACACGCACGTGACCATAATATGCAAAGAGCACGGAGAATTCGAACAATTACCATTATCTCATACAAACCAGCATTCTGGATGCCCAACATGTGCGGGTGGTGGTTCACTATCAAGTGCCAAAGTATTTATTGAAAAAGCAAGAAAAGAGCATGGTAATAAATTCGATTATAGTAAGGTAGATTACGTACACTCTAAAAAGAAAGTAACCATTGTTTGTCCAATTCATGGGGTATTTAAACAGCAACCAAAGAATCACTTACAATCTAAATGTGGTTGCTACAAGTGTGGATACCTTAGTCAAAGTATAACGATTACGAATCGCTAAGTGCAAAGATAGTCTCTGTCTTCTTTCCTGCTTTCTTATTCTTACGAACCTTATCAGCATAGGCGCTGTTGTTCTTAGGATTACCAGCTCCAGCACCTGATGCTATTGAACCAGCGCCTGATGCACTACCAGATGCGTTCTCATACATATTTACGCATTCTGATATGGCCGCAAGCTGGTCATTTATGGTTGAACTAGCATATTCTCCATTGGACATACCCATTCGGTTAACAAGCATGTTATCCTCTAGATCACTTTTTACTTGGTTGAGTGACATGTGTGCTCCTCTTAGAGCGCGTAGAACGCCGGAAGCACCGGTGTCTTCAACAATCGGAAGTCCAGCCCTTACCCGTATATCGTTTATAAATGAATTATCTTCTTCCATATCTCTATTTCGTAGTATGTGTCGTAATGCAGTATCTATATGATCGGCATTAATATACGAATACAGTGGTAAACCCACCGTCATACCCTTCCCATCACCTATCTTCAAGCCAGACTTCCAGAGTAAATCCCAGCGATACCTCTTATCAGACAGACCGTTATCATGATAAACATCAATTGAAGGAATCTTAGGAATAGCACCTAGGACGTGCTTTTTTAGGATCTCATAATGCTCTTTATTCATTTTCATGGTAATGCGTCTTCCAGGTAAAGGTTAAAAATCGTTTCGGGATTTCTCATACCTATTTAGTGCTCGCTTGAATTTACGATAATCGTTTTCCTTAACAGACTTCATCCAGGCATTCATCAACTTACGGCGCTCCGCATCGTCATGTATCTGATTCTGAAGAAGAGTTAAGAATTTAACAGCCACACCCCATGCATTCTCACCGCGTGCGTCAAGAGCCGTGGGAGAATATAGTGAGTTAAGCTCATCAAGGAATCGTAATTTAACCATTGTCTAGATATTTATCTTACCAGCCACGTGGTGTACGTCCGTACCTGAAGGCTTCAGCCTCGCTTTTCATATTACGATTGAATACTACAAACTGCTTCTTGGTCTGTTCGGGTAGCTGTTCAAACGTTTCGTGGTTGAGGCGGATATCCATAGCGATCAGTATAGCAATCATGTCTTCCATGGTAAAGATTTCAGTGGGTGCTAGTTTGTAATAACCTATGAACATACCATTTACACATCCTGGTAATTGCCCATTGTTAGAGCTAGCATTATTTTCTTCATCGCTCATTATAGTCTCCTGTTACGTCTTTGTAAATTGCGCTTTGGTGTCTTCTGGAATATTACTATACAGTTCCTCAGACACCACCATATTCATCATTTTGAAAATAGCTGCTATGTCTTCAATTGTTAAATTGGCATCTGGTACTAGTTTATAGCAGTCAGTATTAATAAAACTAGGTGTTATTTTAAGTTCTTCGTCGTTCATACTTTATCTCCGATTTTCTTGTCAGTGTGTTTATCTTGCAATGCCTTTCTTAATGTATCAGCAGTTTTAGTTGCTGTGTTAGCCTTCTCTGATATCTTAGTACCGCGTTGCGTTGGTTGTAGTGCAGATTCTTCGAATATTGCATCGTTTGTTAAAAGCGATTTCTCTTCGTCTGCGCTGGTTATTACATCACCTGTCCTTTTACCCGTCAGGAACGGATTTGCCTGCTCAAACAGCTCATAATCTCCATCGGTCTGTCTAAGCGTCCCGGGATCATCCCAATGTACAGGTATGGTTGCGTTGATACCACCAGACGACCTTGCCTTCTTGATGTGCAACCACAATAGTTTCTCCTGCCTGTTTTCAGCAGTTCGTTTCAATATGATAAGATTGTCTGATGTGTTGATCTTATCAGTACCACCTGATACTCCAGACTGGCGAGCGTCCTTCTCATCCTGGGCACCCTTAGTCTGCTGTGATGCACTCCATCCTATTATCCCGTTCTTATGGAAGAAGTCATTCATCTCCAGCGACACGTACTTATCCTTGATATGTATATTACCCTTGTCTACATTTTCTATTGGGTACATAACATCGATGTAATCTATACACACCACACCGAAGTGCATGTCTTCCTTTAGTGATATATCATTGTAGTGCGCAGTAATGTCAGCCATGGTTGTTCCAGTCATGGGGAACTTCTTAACGAATATCTTACCATTACCCTTGCCAGCCATCTTCAAGCGCCTTGATGCTTGCCCGATGTCACTGAACACATTACGAATATCCATTCCACCGATTATAGCAGCAAACCGCTGTTCAACAATTTCAGGTTCAAGTTCCAGCGTATAGAACAATACGTTATATCCCATTGCTGAATAGTTTGCAGCAATGTTCTGTAAGAATACTGATTTACCGTCACCCGATGCACCACTTATAATATTAAAGCTTGGTCTTGTTACGCCACCATCCAGTGCTCTATCCAAAAAACCAAGACCGGTCGATATACCCACGTTGTCTTTGGCTGCTGTTAGGATTTCCTTACCCGATTCGTGTACTTCAAAACCAAGGTCACGATTTATTGATATCCCGATTATATATTCCATGTCTTTGTAGATAGAATTCATCTGATCAGTAGGTAGCCTGCGGTTATACTGCGACAGTGCATCCGCCGTTTCATTTAATTTGTTGTGCAATGCTTCATTGCGACAGAATGTTTCTGTGACCTCCGATATGTGGTTTACCACATGATCAGCCATGGCATCATCTGGTGTTGTTAACCGCATACCAGTATTACCACGTATTATTTGTTTGCTTGGTAGCGCAGCATGTTTGTTCCAGTATTGTTGTATGAATTTAATAGTTGGTCTGTTCTCTGGGTCAAAATACTCTGGTTTGAGTATGGGAGCCGATATAACCCAAAGCTCTGGATTTGATGACAAGTACTCTAATAGCATAAGTTGGTCATAATTAGATGGCTCAAATGCTTCTTCAACATCTTCCCTTGCCATCTCTTCGAGTTCTTCATCTGTTAATGCACCTTGTTCTGGTGCGTCGTCTATGTCCTCATCGGTTAAGTCAAGGTTGATCTGGAGTATATCAAGTATAGCATCAGCTTGGTCGTCTGATATACCGGCAGTGTCTTGTATGGCATTCAATTGATCACATGCAGCGCCCAGCATCATCACCGGATCATCAACATTAATACCTGGAGTTTCTGTAGCTTCTCCCAGTATTAAATCTGCTATTTCTATAATATCATCTACACTATATGTCATTATTTTATAAACCAACCATAAACAATATAATCATTTTGTGTCCAATAAACAACCACTATCTGGTATTTTTAAATATTCAACATCATGTGCTCTTATTGCAATGAAATCAAATATTTCACCCATGGTATCAAACAAAAATAATTCAGTTTTTCCATCAAATAAAGTATCTATTAATTTTCGGTAAGATTTGTCCTTAAATTTAGTTTTAATAATATTTTCAAGTATACATGCATCCATGCCGTCTTCAAATTCGAAATAAACACCTGAGCTTATTGTGTACAGATCTTCACAGATCAATTGATTGTTTAAATTTAGCAATCGTTTGCTAAGTTTGTTCGTTATTCCAATTTTGCAAAACCTGTTAGAAAAATTTATCAAATAAAGAACCCCAGGTTTATCAGCGTTAAATCCTCGCGGGTTCCTGTTTTGCTTAAGTCCGGAAAACTCGCCTGGGTATTTCCGCATAGCTGGCGGTAATCCGGTAAATCCATGTTCCACCAACCATGTTGTTGATGGAAGAAAACCATCAGCATCTATTAGTGTATTGGCTACATCTCTCCATTCCTCCGGCGTCCTTCCTTTAAAATCTTCTTGTTCTAAATGCGAAAAAAATTTAGGATGACAGAGCATTGCCTTATATAATCCACCATAGCCATTATCTAATAACCATGCGCAATTATACAATACATTGTTATTTTCCATTGTTAGTCGCTCTGCCGTATTGATCCATACTTTTAATTTATTCTCTACCATCGTCTCTTTGGGTATATGTTCGAACTTTGTTTTGTACGCCGATATACATTTGTTTAATGCATCATAACCATTATCAAATAACCAACTGTAACTAGGTAATATTCCATTATTTCCGTCGGCCAATTTCTCAGCCTGAGACACTCTTTCGTCCGAGGGCATACCTATGTTATTTTCTTTCTCCAAGTGGATGAATAATGATTTATTAGATGACATTATTTTGTTTAGTGCACTATATCCATTGGTGTGCAACCACGTATAAGTAGGTAGTTTGCCACCATTATCATTAGCTAGTCTTTCTGCAATTACAACCCATTCTCCAGATGATGTAAACAATTTGGTTTCTACTGGTATGTGTGAAAATTCTTTTTTATGTCTCAGCTTACAGCTATACAAATTAACATACCCATTTTTCTTTAACCAAGAAAACGTAGGTAACAACCCATTGTTATTTTTGGCAAGTAGTTCAGCTATCACCACCCACTTATTTTTAGTTATGTTTCTTTCCATTTAGCAAGTGCTCTTATTTTTGTTTCAACCGCATCGCAGTCTTTAGTCATGTTCTTCATTATGAGTTCAATCGTTAATAATTTACCGTTAGTCTTGATTGAATCACCAACATCAGTTGCATCCCTTGATATCCAGTTTGGCACCGCAACGCACCAATTATTTTCTTTTGCTACATTCAGGAAGCTTTCGTATTCTCCTGCCTTATAGTCAGGAATGAATACTGGATCTTTACCACTTACTGTTAGCAGGTTTATCTGTTTTTGCGTTAATACTGATGATCTAGTGGCTAAGCAACCAAGCAACGCTGCGTCAATGGGTGATTCAACCACAATGATATACTTAGCCGACATAGTTGACAGTATATGCTGGTTGAATATGTAGTCAGTCGGCGCTCTACCTATAAATCTATTACCTCCGGATGAAGCCTCAATGTTCCTACCCACATAACCAACTATGATATCATCATAATGAAAGAAGGGTAGGATAAGGTACTTATCCCGCTGTGGGCTCCAGGCAAACGGTAACTCTTTGGTCCACTCACCATATCTACCGTATGCCCACCTGAATACATCAGCGGCTTTCCTGAACTTCTTGGATGCCTCCATCAGTGGCATGGTTTCTGGCGGTAAACCAACCTCCGGAAACTTGTAGGTAACATCCAGTCTTTCACTGGTTCCTATCTCCTCGCCACGACGATTGTAGCGCTGCGTGTTAAACGATAGTAGCTCTTTGGTTGGGATGGTGCGGATGTCTCCACCCATAAGCTCAAACAGTCTCCTGGGGCGACCTCCGAACCCATTACCCGGTTCCCAGCCAGTTGGTTGCGTGCAAAAAATGCAGCCCGAATTAAAACAGTAATAACGCCAGCCACCAGAGCTTGTAAATTTTATACCACCCCTAAACCTAGTATCACCACAGGATGGACAGCACATATTAGTCCATCCTGTTCCGCTATGTCTAGCGTTGGTGGGGATTAGCGCATGGAATTCATCAATGATATCAGACATGCTATTAATGTAGATGCCGAAGAGCAGATTTTCAAGTAAAAAGTAGTTAAGCGCTGGTGAGCATTCCGTGAAGTCCGAAGGACGACCCACCGGGGCACAGCGATTGCCTAACTAACTACATCATCAATATAGCCATTAAGCCATATTATGTCAAGAAACAATTACGATCCCATTGCGAATATGTAAACCGCAATTCCATCCATATTATCAACTTCGGTGTCCACTACATCTTCCAGGAAGCGGTGGTGGAAATCATTGGTAGTCTTGATTGCTGCATTGGCTAGGACTGACACTTCCAACCATGTTGGGTTTTCCAACACAGGCGAGGAATAGTCTTCGCTTTCCTTACCACCCCAAAACTCATCACGCTTAGCCATGAGCATGCACCTACCTTCAATGGCAACCTCGTTAAGATTGTTAATTGGGTTGTCATCAGCATCACACTCATATGCCGAAAAGGACACTTTAGGATATTCACCACCAAGTGCTTTTGTGATAGCAATATCGTGGTCATCCAGGCAGCGGTCGAATATACTCTTTTGTTCTGACATTTTGTTTCTCCAATATTATTTACGGAACTCAAGCACCGTGCTTGGGTCAAGCAAGTCATCAAGATATTCCTGACCAACGAATCCCCCATCGGCGACATCACGGTACGAAACCATCTGTTCGGAAAAATCGATTACCTTGTTGTTGAATACGAAGGCACGATCTGGAACTTCAATCTCACCCTTAACGAATGAGATGCCACGTTCGGTGATCATCCAGGTGGACTCTTCACCCTGTTCGATGAGATCCCAGAAGCGTAACAGTGAATAGTTCCGCGAGCTACCGTTAACGCTTTCCTGGAGATCCTTGCCACGTACCCACTTGTTGCGGTTAATGAACAGATGAAATAGCTGGTCGGCCATGATACTGGTTATCTTGCGTGGATATAGCTTCACGTTTTGCGTGCAGCAGGGGCATACCGTTGACTGACCACCGTCGAAGAACGACTTGATGTGAGCCTTGGCGTAAGCAAGGGTGCTGGAGTCAGTTGGTCGGGCCATCGGCTTGTTGATGGATTCTTTACCAGCAATCAGAGTGATGAATTTTTTGATAACGGCAAACATTTTTCTAGCAGTAATCATTTGCTTCTCCAGATAATTGATAATTGATTATATCATGAAATTATGATGAATGCAACGGAACAAGGATGGTTAACTAAACTTATTAGTTAAATCCATTGGTGATAGTACTTCTATTTGTTTTATTTTTCTAGGAATTAGATTACTGAGTTTCTTTAATAGTATTATGTATTTTTGAAATTCTTTATATTCTTTGGTTTCCAACTCTGGTTCGTACATTGCACGATATGATAAATGATCAAGTATCTTTTTATAATATGTTTTTAATAGTACAATGCGGTCTATCTTTCCTTGTACCGTTTCGGGCATTGAATGTATGTCAATTTGAAAATTCTTAGCACCGGAATAGGTAGTAATATCATATTCCATAAGAATCTAGACAATATTCTTGTGATTAATATTCCTAATAGCTTCAGTAATCTCACTAACAGTAAGATTTTCGTTTTTCAATATCTCAGCCACGGCTAAATTTTCCCAAGTCATGCTGGCGTCAATCTCTTTGATTTTAGCTATAGATCGACGCATTGCTGGTGTGTATACAAATTCTGACACTTTCATATCCTTATTTATATGAAATCACAAAACAAATATAGCACTGATACGGTAATAAATCAATCAAACAGCATTTCCATGGCAAAATCGTGCTTCTTCTCCAAAATTTCCATAGCCCGGTTGGTCACCCGGTACCGATTTGTTTCACCAGCCATGACACAGGTAATACCACGACCCTTCAATTCCAACGTGGTCCTCACGAAATAATGACCACCACCAAACGCATGTGATACTGTACCTGCCATGTTTTCTGGCTTTGTATCTCCCATTTCGGGACGGTAATAATGCATGCTCATGATTCTCTCCTTACTATCGGTTGTATGCGGTGCCTGTCCAAGACATGCGACCGAGACCGAAGTCTTCGTTGAAAATGTTACCACGGGCACCCTTAGCAGGTGCCTTCCACCCGGCTGCTTTCAGGACATTACCATTGGTAGTGTCTACAAAACAGTAGGCTGAACTGGAGATGCGTTCTCCGGTGTTGGTATAATCTCTGCGCACCAAGCGGACGTACTTGCGACCGCCACCGATTTCAATACGGGTATCAAAGGCCAGTTCGGCTTCGTCAACCAGCTTCTGACAACCATTCATGAAGGTAGAAAGGGCAGTTTCGAAGGTGATTTGGTCGGTCATGGTGTATCTCCGGTGTGGTTTCTCTCAACTACTAACAGTATATCAGAATCTGTAATAAGGTCAAGGAATTTCTACCCTTTTGATCAAGAATCCCAAAGATGGCTGATATCACTCACCACCCGGACACGCACTGGTGTCAATAAATCACCGGAACTACGTCTCTCTTTGATGATTGAAATCGCCTCGTTAACCACAACGATACCAAGAATCACAAACAGCGTAATGACTAAGGCAAGCATATTCCTAGATCTCCTTTACTGTAGGTTCAATTCCAAAAACATTACTGGCGAATTCTGCGCCGGTTCCTGGTGCCGCCTCAAACTTAAGCTCTAGGTTACCGGTAAACGGCCATATAGGATTGGGTGCATCATAGGATACGTATACCATATCCGCACCATGACCTACTAATACGGTGATGCTTTCAATGTTGGGTATGCTTGGCATAATTAATACTCCCGTTATTCAGTATTTATTATAGCACGTTTTCTATATTTCTACCACTGTTAAATTCATGAGGTCAGAGTATTTTGTTAATACGTCCGCGAGTGCCGGTGAGGTTCCTGAGTTAAGTTCAATGGTTGCCTCATTGATGTCACATTCGATTGCTAATCCCAGGTACATTGCTACCTGGGGTACATCCGTGGCGGTGGTGTACACATACAACGACCTGCCGCCATTCTCTTTGAACTTGAGGAAATGATACTTCATAACATCATTGCTCCAACCACGCATATCGAGGATGTAGGAGTAGTTTTCATCCCGTGCTTGCATGTATTCAATGGAGTGCTTCTCAAGCTCTGGATCGTTTTCAAGATTGAGCAACACCGTGTTCTCACGAATGTTGACGAGGTGATCCCGGTCGGCATTGCTATCCCAGAATTCTTCGCTGACAATCTCATGATGTGGCATCAGCCAGAAGTAGCCGCCATTACTATTGACTACCACTCGCTCACCACGCTCGATTAGATCCCGCTTGTAGTCGGATGTTGCTTCCAGTCCCGCAATTGAATCAAGAACTGGATTACCACCATTAATACCGGCTTTCAATGCCGCAGCACGAAATGCACTAGCACCAATACCACTGATGTTGAAGTGATCCCACCGTTCTTTAGGAACAGACGAGCGCAGCACCTTACCGAGTGCTGATGATAGGTCATTAAATGCAATTGTTTTGTATGCATACCAATCTTCGATTGTCTCCAGGAGAAGATAATCGTTATAGTTCATCCCTAGTTTTGTATCAAGTATGTCAACCTTTTTCATTTCAAATTCTCCGGCCAAAATTCAGTATAAGAGTCAAGTGCACACTTCGCCAGTTCCTTAGCATCTTTCAGGGTAGCTGCCTGTTTCTTAAGTTTGCGCCAAACCAAACGCACCCCTTTCGCTCTTGTCCTCATTCATAACTACTTTAGCGGATTCAAACTGTGCCGCACGGCGTTCTGTAAGGTAGTTTATGATCATTTCGTGCCCCCTCTCTAGACTATGTATACATTATCTCATATTAAGACAATTCTGTCAAGGAATTTCTGCACTTATTTTACCAAATATTCTCCAAAATACCTATTAAACTGGCGATATTTTGCTCTTCTATTGGCTCCCATTCTTCATTCCCATTGACGATTATGGATGCAGCCTCAACCGGTGTGAATTCTCTCTCCACAATAGCATCTACCATGGAACCGCCAATGGTCATTTCTAACCAAATAAGCGCATCCTCGTGGTTTGGATTGGCGGGGATCATGACCGGAACCTTGCGAAGAAGATTTTCTAACTTTTCCTGGTCTGTCATAGTATGGTTACCACCTAATACGGTAATTTAAGAATAAAGAACGATCTGAACCAATTGGGTTTTTCATCACCACTCTTAATGTCTTGGCCTCGTTAAGGCGGAGTTTTAAGCTCTTGTTTGCGGCAAAGCTTGCGGTCAGTGCTGCTGCACTAATGGTAATTTTGGAAGCACTATCAGACATCCCCATTTTTCTTGCAACCGAGATTGAATAATTCTTCACGGCATCTTTTATTGCCTTCCTGTTGTTTCGGTACTCCATCTCATAGGCACATATCGAATCTGTGTTACTTATGTTTCCCGTTTGCCTGGTTACGCAGTTGTTGTAATATTTTTCTGACGCTGCATAATCTCCAGCATATACAAGAGAGGGTAAAATAAACTGTACTAATACCACCATATATAATTTCATGAAGACATTATAACAAAACAGCAGTAAATTACAACATATATTTTAACCTATTGGTTATAATACTATAATAGTATCCGGGTGTCAGCACACACCCAATTTCCTGCTCCAATTAATCATTTTCTATTTTAAAATAACCGCGTAATACCCGACCACACTCAAACGACATATGCTTTCCTAACACTTTACACATTTCCTGAGCTTAGCATTGCATAGTGGTTCGTCATTGTCTGCATAACGCCAATCTCGCACAACACCAACACTATCCTCCGGATCGGTTACGTAGAGAGGATGACCTAATGCATGCGCGGATATAAAACCGGTAATCATGCATCACTTCGTATGAAATCAAGTACTACTTCTGGCGCGTCAGTATTATCCATAATACAAGCTTGTAGATCAGCCGGGGTCACGTTGGATTTGAATTTTATGTTTTTAGGTAGTTTAAACCCAGCGTAAAATGATTCGAAAAATCTAATAATGCAATCATGCTCAAGATATCCTATTTCTACTGAGATATTAAACCTACCTTTCCTAGTGAGCGCGGCATCAAGCCGGTTAACATGGTTTGTGGTTGCTATAAGAATTCTTCCGTCTGATGCTATTACGCCATCTATGGAATTTAGTAGCCCGCCGAGGGTTAACATACTTAGAACTAATCCTCCACCACCATCATTATCTTCGTTTTCACCGGTAACTAATTTTTTACCACGCACGGCAGGTTCATCACACATATTTGGTGATGTCCTTCTGCTTGTTGCCACGCCATAAGTGTCGATGTCTTCTATCAAAACCAACGTATCACTGGGTAGTTCAGCAAATGCCTCTTCAAGACTACTATCCGATACGCCATTTAGGCTGAGTATGTATAGTGGTTTATTGAACTTATCACACAACGCCCTGGCTAGTGATGTTTTGCCTGTCCCAGGCACCCCGTGTAATATCATACCAGTACGATACGGTATTCCGTGGTCTACATACCACTTACGCATATCCAAAAATGTTTGTATGTGATTAACAATTACATCGCGAGTTTTTTCTGGCAATATAACGGAGTCAAACTTACGTGATGCCTGCGTTCCATACTTACGCCAGTAGTCACCGTCCCATTTGTATATCTCTGTAAACTCATCGTTCGGTCTTGGTGGTGTTATAGCTCTAAGCAGATTGTGAAATTGTTTTTGTGATCTACCGATGGTTTTTACAACCATAGACTCTTTGACATCCTTAGTGTTTGATGCATCTTTTTCAGCACGGATTAACTGAAACACCTGACCACCGTATATGAAATAATGAATACCATAACCAGCAGATACTTCCATGGTGTTAAATTTATCACTGTGTGCACCAGAATGCCTATAATCTCTATTCTTCGCCACCAGGGTTCTAGCGCGGTTGCTCCTACCAGTTTTTTGATACCACACTAGAAAGTTATCATATACTTCGTCAACGTTGTTGAGTGTGAGTTCAACAGTTAATTGCTTAACTGAAAACGCCCAAATACTATTGGGTACCCCCCTCGCCAGATAAGTGGCAACACCAAGCACCCATACACCTATGGCTCCTGCGAGGAATGGGCTTTGGTTATTCAACCATTCGTAAAAGGCCAATGCCGTGATTTTCAAAATTTCGAGATTGATGAGTGTGTAGTAAAATAGATACATCACGATTACTACAGAAACCACCGCTACAAAGTTGTAGTGAGAAAGTAACTTGTAACTTCCATCGTCTTCCTGTTTTTCCTTCATTTATACACCCTTCCAAAAGTAAGATGAGAGTTGTAGAACGTCTTCAGGTTTAGTTCCCGCCGGATATCAATGATAGTCGGGCAATATACATCAATGAACCAGAACGAACCAGCCTGTGATCCCATTCCGGTTGTGTCACCATTGTACCTGGGATTATGTTCGTATTCAAGCGTGACTCGTTCTCCATCATGTAGCTTCCATAAATCCTTGAACTCACCTCTGGGTTCCTCACCACGAACAATCGAAACATGAGCGTCCCAGGAGGGTTTCTTAACCCAATTTGGATGAATAGCAGTATGCGCCCAATACTCACGCATTACAAGCCACCGGTAGTACCGGGTAATCTCACGATCAACCTGGATGATCGCCCACCACTTGGTACGCCGCTTCATGTCACCACGATACGGATCATACTTTATGATACCAGTTGTCTTGAATCGTTCAGTCATTCACATGCCATATTAAAGTCTGCTATAGTTTTGATGTCATATGCATCAACGATAGGTAATTGAGTCTTTATAGCTTCCACAAAATCATCATTGAGGCCACTGGCCATTAGTGCTTTTATTAGCGAGTCTGTTAGTTCTTCCTTGGCATCATCGAAATCTTCAGACCGATAACCCAGTACAATAGAAACAAATCTATAATCATCATACATTACTGTTTGAGATAGATACCAAACAGAGTCAACAAGCAAAACATTTATTATATTGCCTGGCCTCCTTGCCTCACCGACGTAACATTCTTCCATCCACTCGCCGGTATCATCCAGACCATTGGTCCCTGTGCTCCTCAAAAGAATAGCCGAAGCAATAATATTTTTAATATACGAACTCATGATGCCAAAGTTATCGCCCATTATATCCGCTATACTTTTGTGATCAAACTGGTCTATCCTGTTTATAACACTTTGAATAGTTAAGTTAAACATAGTGATGAACCACCTTCGCTGTTTATCATTGCGAAATGCCCACCCAAGACCTATACCAGATGCATATCGATTACTCATCTTCGTAGTATACCATAAAAAAACCCGGCATGGAAGCCGGGTTTAGTGTGTTAGAGACCATGAAGTCCGGAGGACGACCCGCTCTTCGCTTCGCAGAAGAGAAGCCGCCAGCGATCTGCGTGAGCCGACCACGGAGGCGGACGACCGAAGTGAGTGAGCGGGAGCGCCAGCGCATTCAAATAGCTGAAGCACGCCTACGATAATTTAGTTCTGCAACCCCGGTCTCCAGCCCTTGAAAAACATAAATAAAAGACATAGATTAATAACATATGATATCAATTATTCATAAATTATATCCAACTGAAAGGCAGAAAACATATCTGAATGACTGTTTGTTTTCGGCAGTGGGTATTGAAAATTGGTGCATAACTCAAATCAAAAAAGAACAAGAATACGGATTTCCACTGGCGTGCATGAAGCCGTTGCAAATTCGTTCAATTCTTTCAAAGAAAATTGAGGGCCATTCGAAGAAATCGGGGTTACCAAGTAGATTATTGAATGATTGCATTGCTGCCGTTTGCGAAAGTTTTAAAAGACATAAGAATATCCATAAATTAGGTTTCAAATCAATCAGAAAAAAGAAATCTTTTTATTTTAATGGTGATATTAAAATCTCAAAAGAAGGGCGGCTGAAACTTCCAAAAATCAAAACAACTTTTAGAATATCAGAAGCAAATAAATTTCAAGGAACACTAAAGAAAGTAACTTTGATCAGAAAATTAAGTGGCTGGTGTGCCTGCTGTGTGTATGAAGAATCAAGAAAGCCTATAGAAATAACGGATTCTAAAGAAGCCGGTATAGATCCTGGCCTTAAAACTTCCATGACATTTTCTGATGGAACGGAACATCAGTTTCCTAAATTTTATCACGAATCACAGGAACTGTTAGGTAAATTACAAAGGAAATCAAAGAACAGCAAAAAGGTGAAGCGTCTGGCCTGTAAAACAACCAATAAAAGAAATGATCATCACCATAAATTAAGTACAAATATTGCAAAAGAATATCAGAAAATCTATTGGAGCAATGACAGCTTCAAAGGATTAATACGATTGTTTGGAAAGTCCTATGCCAATCTGGCCCTAGGAAAATTCCGTGACTTATTAACGAACAAATTAGCGTCAAGAATTGATGGATTTGGTGAACTAATTAAAGTCAATAACAGAAAATCCACCTTGACCTGCTCAGCCTGTGGTTCCGAAACTGGACCGACAGGCTGGAGTGGGCTTGGAGTAAGAAATTGGATGTGTAGTAGCTGTGGTGCTACGCATGATCGCGATATTAATGCGGCCATTAACACACTAATTTCCGGGCAAGGTCTGTCCGCCGTGAAAGGGAATCAGGTAAATCGTAATTATGTAGCCGTGGGTGAGCCGATAGGCGAACTGAGAACGGCTACTGCGTGCTGAACTCCGGTACTGAGTTGGTATACGCCCGTATTATAGGTTCAGATCACGACGGTTGGTATCGAAGTAATCCAGCGCATCAGATTTAACTTTTTCAGCAACCTCAGCACGTTTGCTACGACTGATACCAAACTCAATACCAGCCTTACTTGCTGCCAGATCATTTCCAACAGTTCCCTGCTGAATCTCTATATTGTGGCCACGTGCAGAAACAAGTTTAAGTTTGCCGCCGTCATTAATTGCTGTTAAGTCTTTAGTAGTCACTCCAGCAACAATAGCATCAACATTAATTGTTGCAACTAAATCATCCATGTCAAATCCAGGACCGGCGGGGTTGGTGGTAAAATCAGTTCCAACAACTGTTCCTATGCTAGGATCAACTACTTCTACAGTAATTTGATCCGTGACAACAAATGATGGGTTCATAACATTACCCGAAACTGAAGAAGATTGGTCATCATATACAAAACCACCAGAACCTACACCGGTTGCTATACGTGAAAGTATAAAATGAAGGTTGCGCGCTTCGGCACGGCTTCCAAGCAAGCGGAGATGAGCAACTAACACACCGAGTGTAGTGAGTAATCGTTGCTCGTTAGGTTGATCAGCACGACCTGTTCCAAGATCACCACCACCAGTAAAGGTACCGGCGGTAAGACCTGTTGCGGTAAGACCACCAGGAGCAGTACCAGCGGCTATTACCAAATCAGCAGAAGTAAGACTAACTATAACCAATGTATCGTTTAAAATAGCAGCCTCGAAGTCAGTTCCATGCAATGGAAGAGCCTGGACAGAATCCAACCAATCCTGCAAAACTGGCGTTCCAGAAACTGATGCCATAACTGCTGTGTCAACAGTATTAACCTTAAGTTGTTCGCCGTCAACACCACGTGCCTCATCAGGATCATAGGTTCCGCCAACAACATTAGCGAATTCCTGATTGTATGATGGATCTCCTTCCAGCTTGGAAGCATAAAGCGGAAGCACGTCCGCATTGTAATCAATTGACATTGTTCATTTCCTCATGAGAAGTTAATTCGTTAATTATCATCTATTGCAATAAGATATAATTATTTACTGAATAGCACGAGGACACATGCTTATTCTACTACTTTACTGAAATTAGCCTCCATAATCTTATTTGCGGTTGCCTCGTCGGTTGCATAATAAAGATGGTGATCTATCCTTATGGTAAGATACAACTGTGCTGCCCAGGCAGGGTCAACGTAATCAGCGTGGTACCACAATGCTCCGGCAGTAATATCAGGGTAACCACCACCACTAACTAATCTAGTTGCTATATCAAGTGATTGGTCCCATGCATTCTGGTGATACACCTTATCAGATTTGCCATCCAGCGTCCATGAGAATTGAGGAGTCATCTTTTTGGTCTCATAGTGCTTGTGTTTCTCCCACACCACTTCGCATATTGAACTTGGGTATGCGTTTGAAGCCACGCGGTTAATAGTAACCAACCCCACACCGAGCTTGCCAAGTCGTGGTTCGCCTCTTGATTCGTGATAGATGTTGCACGCCAAACACATCGTTTCGTCTGCACGCTGCTTGTCGCAATCGGTGATAACGTCTGGTTTGGCATCGGCTAATACACCAGATGGAGTTGTTAATATTATCAACACGGTGATAATTGCGGATGTTAAGTAACGTGTTCTTGCCATTACGCCCCCTCTGGGAAACTAAAGTAATCTTCCGGTTTAAGCCATGTCTGGATACAATGATGTTTTGTTTCTATCAACATACTAATATCACCATCTGGTGGTAATTCATTTGGATAATTAAAGATATATATCCATGCTAAAACATCCACACCAGACAATTTAATCTTCTTCCTGGTGTAACTCATTCCATTCCCTTCCAGGCGATCCAACCCCCGTAAAACTTCATCACTGACTACATATAACTCTCCAGATATCTGATAATTACCTGGGACAACCAAAGGAAAGAACCCAACCACTGAATGCATCTCAAAAGCCGCATCTGATGTCAAAGCATCTTGTAAATATGACCCATCACCAAGCCAGTGATTGTTGTGGAAACCACGCTTAAGGCTACCATATATGAATACGTTGTTACCGTTCATATTCTTTAAAATTCATAAATTCTTGGGTGGGTGTATTATACCCATTCTCATCTTTGTAAGTAACAACGCCATTGTATTCCTGAACATAATCAAATTGACTTGCAAACAGGTATATGTTGGCTCTTACTGATCCACCATCCAGTATTACTGTAGCGTTTTTTCTAACATAAACACTAGGAGTCCCCTCGGCTAGATCTATACTTAAAAGGGTTGGTCCATCTATATCATACAACTCACCATAGATATCATGACCTTCGGTGTAGTTGCGTCTAACCATAGGTACTACTATTCCGTTTGCGCTGGTTCTGCTCCCCATGATATAGCAGTGGTCATCAGTAACAGAAAATCCAAGGTATCTGTTCTCGGGTCTGCTCATTATTCTGCTGTTGTTGGTGTACCCACGCCTCATGGTGCCATAGACAAACAGTATGTGCCGCTCGCCCGGCTGATAGTCTTTATGCCGGTTCATCAGTTCGAATGGGTGAGTGTCACTCAATATTGACACATCGAGTTCTTCTAACCCATCGTCCACAGTCAACCATTCCTCATTAAGAATATCATCTATCATCTTCGCATCATACACTAAATATACAATACAGTCAAATGGGTTAAGAAAATGACCACAGAATATAATGTGCAGTATAATATACCTAGGGTAAACATAAGTTTACCAGGAAGACAGAATAGAACCAATGAGTCTGTTTTACGGTTTACTCCAGGGATGACAGAACCAATTATTTTCCACTGGATTAACCAAGACGGAATTCCAATTAATCTTCTCCCGTTTCAGATTAAGTTTGTTGCTTGGAAAATGCTCACTATGGATATTGATACTTTGGATATTGCACAGTCAGAAATCATACTATCAAAGGTGGTTGATGTGAAAGATCCATACTCTGGTGAGGCAGTACTCATGCTAGAATCCAATGAGACCCTTAAGATGGGTCAAGAGGGAGGTCGTGAGATTAGATGGAGTTTATTCATGATCAATGATGAGGGACAAGTCTTTCCTAGCAGCGTCAATAGCAACGGCGGTCGCTATGCCACGGCAGTACTTGATATCAACTCAGGAATACCGATTGCTGAAATAATCAAAAGCTCATGAAATCAAACCACCTAAGACTATTCGGCACAATTAATAAATATAAGAATAGAACCGAGGAAAGAATCAATGGTAGCACTAGCCTACGAAAATCTAGGTAGTATTGGTGGTGAAGTAGAGGGTGCTCAGGCTCCTTATTCGAAACGTGGTAGAGACAAGGATCGGTTCCAGTGCTTTATTTTTGAAGCAGAACCAGCAGACCCATTTACTGGCACAGTATATTTGCAGATATCACAAGATAAGCCTCCTGTTGGAGACAACTCGCACGGAAAAGATCTCACGTGGTCAGATGTTGCTAAGCTGGAATTCGCTGCTGAAGATCAAAACATATTCCTTCAATTAGAAGTTGAAACACCACAAATTAGAATGATTGTAAAGCCTGGAGATTATGGTTCTGGCATTATCAAAAACATTAAATCGATGCGTTAATCGGGGATTAATAAAATGGGAACAACATCCATAACAAGTTACGTACCAGCATATGCTGGTGGAGCTAGCGTCACACTAGTTGCTCCTAATATCCCAGGCAGTGGTGTTGGGAACAACTTCACTGGTCCAAACGATATCCTCATAGGAACAGGAATAGGAACATTTGTCTCCGCCACCATGAGAGACATTCTTAATGGAACATTTTCAAACACCGGCGGACCAAACGGATACAGTTATTTTGACCTAGCCTTACCTACCGCTGCAATAAACGCACTCGATGTAAATTCAAATCCAATTATCAATGTTCTAGACCCGGTTGCTGGACAAGATGCCGCAACCAAGAATTATGTTGATAACGCCATTACTGGACCAGGAGTGTTCCTTCCACTGTCTGGCGGAACGATGACTGGTGACTTGATAACCAATGCTGGAACTCAACTGTTAATGGATTTCGGTAGTGCATTCAATCCATCTATGGCTTTTAACACCGAACCAGACACAGGTATGTACCGTTCTGCTCCAGACGAAATAAGTTTCACAAACGCTGCTGCTGTTGGTAACGCTATATTTACCATGGAAACGGACGGAACGCTAAACGTTGCTGGCACGCTTGACTACGAACTATTGGTTACGCTTGACGACGATATACCAAACAAGAAATACGTTGATGATACCATTGGAACAGTTGGTTCAGGATTATTCCTTGAGCTAATTGGTGGTACCATGACCGGCATTGTAACATTCGCTGGTGATAAGACATCTGGTCAGTTGTTCCCATACGATAACACATCATCTGGTCTAACCGCAGTAGACATGCAGGATGCCATCGATGAGGTAGAAGGCAGAGTCATTACCATTGAAGGTCAAACCTATGTTAACTCATTTATTGGTAGGACTGGAGCTGTAATAGCAGTTGCCAGTGACTACGACGCTATTCAGGTTGATTTCAACCCAACCGCTTCTGGAATGTCTGCTACTGATGTTCAGGCAGCCATTGATGAACTTGATACTGCTATAGATGGAATACTGGCAACAGGTCCGCATCTACAATTATCAGGCGGAACAATGACTGGTGTCATCACCTTTGATGCAACGCAGTTATTCCCATATGACAACACTGGTACGATGATTATCGGGGCTGACATGCAAACTGCTATCACTGAGCTTGATGTCCGTGTTGATAATAACGAGGGTATCTTGGCATTAGGACCATTCCTGGCACTGGCTGGCGGGACAATGACTGGTATTATAGATCATGGTGCAACTGCTGCTATTAATCTTGCAGATCCTACCAATGCTCAGGATGCTGCAACAATGAACTATGTTGACACGGAGATTGGAAACCTTGGTCTTGCTGGTGCTGGTCCCTATCTGCCACTTGCTGGCGGTGGCATGACTGGACTTATTACTGGCTTACCCACACTTACTATTGGTGACCATATTATCGGGGCATCAGACTACCGGTCTAATCTGGGTGGTAATTCATTTCTTATCACTACTTCTGCTACACCAAGTTCTACCACACCAACTTACTCATTCATCAGTGCTACAGACATGGGTATGTATTCGACCGGTGTTGAGCTTAGGTTTGCCGTTGGTGGTATTGACAAACTAACGCTAACATCAACAGATATTTCCGCAAACAGCAATAATATTAAAGACGTTGCAGATCCAGTTAATGACCAGGACGCAGTAACCAAGAAGTGGATCACTGATATGACAACAGTGCGTAAACTTGGTTCTACTTTGACATTTGATTTGACTGCTGGAGCTGGAGCTGGTGCAAATCTTCTTACTGTACCGATTGGCAAAACTCACATGTACACTCATTTGGTTGTACGCGCTCGTAGTTACATTCCTGGAGCAGCACCGACTAACCCAATTATTTCTGTTGGATCTATAACATCAGGTGGAATTAATGTTCTATTATCAGAAACGCTTGACTGGGGCGGGGTTGCTGGATCGGCAGATCAGGCTTTAGTAGTGCCGCTGGGTGCTTCTGGATTACCATCTGCTACTCCCAATCCCGGTGATGTAGTACAAGTTAAATTGCAAACCCCTGCCGGTGGAACATTCACATCACTGGACGTGGACGTATATTTGGCAGGAATGGAAATATAAACATAGTAATGGGGTTTTTATAATGTTAGACGAAGAAGTTAGATCGCAAATAGACGACACACGAAGTAAACATGAGTTTTTAACCTTTCTGGTTATGGAAAACGGTGATATCAGAGTTGGGATTGTACAAAATGAAACGCTCAAAATGATGATGTTTTACGATTTCGATAGGATTAAATCAGAAAATGATAAGCGCGACTTTCTAGGTATAGCCGACGAGTGGTGGTGGTGTAGTTCACAAACCATTCCATTAAATTCTTATGCCGGTGAACGCTTTGACAAATTTGATTCAATTTTGAGAGGGTATCCAAAAAAAATAGTAAAAGAAGTAATTGGTCCAACGTTCTCACTCTCAAACAAATACCTAAAAAGAATTAAGAAAAAAAAGATCGAAATTCTTAGCAGCCATCGAGCGACTGCTTGAGCATAATAATATCCGGGTGAATTTCACTAAATAGAGTATATGATCTACTCAAAATAGGATTAATCAAGTATAATGATATTCACTAACATCAGAGGGACATCGGAGCCATATTTCAGAATAAGCCTAAGTGGACCAACCATTTACCAGGGCACCACCGATCCTGCTGTTTCTCCTCCTACATCATTAGACGGTCTGCCACTTAAACCGGGAGATGTATACATACGAACTGATGCTGCAAATCCTGGAATTTTTACCAAAGATGCTGGAGTAGTAGACACCGACTGGAGTGAAATTCTAGTAGCTGGTGGACCAATAGTCGTTGGTGGAAATTTAAGTGTTGGTGGTGTTATTGATCAAAGCGGTCCGATCATAACATTGAATTCAGGATTGTCAGCAATACCAGGTACTGGTAGCGGTGTGGAGGTAGCCAGGAATGGTGTAGATAATGTTTTCTGGATATGGGACGATGTAAACTTATACTGGAAACCATCAAGTGCAACACCAACACCAACACTCCATAATGTTTCCATCGGTAATAATCTTGTGGTGGGTTCTGAAAATTCCAATGGTAGATTAATAGTGCCGAACGGCATAGCGGTAACACCCGGAATCAGATTCTCTTCGGCTGGTACCGGATTATATAGTAGTGGTACGTCGATTGGATTCAGTATTAGCGGTGCCCCCGCATGGTTAATTGATTCTTCCGGTAATCTCATGCCAGTGGCATCCAATGACATTGGTACCACTGGATCTCTGGCTGGTAATATTTACGGAACTAGGTTCATTGGTGCAGATGGCACTAATTCTCTCCCAGCCTTCTCGTTTGATTCTGAATCAAATACGGGTATGTACCTTGGTGGTATAAGTATACTTGGACTTTCCGTGAATGGTGCAAAAATATTAGAGTTAACGCCATCTAATGCTACCGTAACTGGTATTTTAAATATTACAAATACATCTCCCTCTACCTGGTCCTTAACCAATGATTCCGGTGATTTGGACAAACTTAAACTAATAAATAGTGGCGGTTCTGGTTCTATTGATATTACTACCAGCGGATACGTGCTCGCTAGTAATGGTGGTATAGGTCTTGGCACACCAGCCTATTCATTCATTAGTAACGAAAACCTTGGCATGTATACAGATGGTGGTAATCTTAGGTTTACTCTTGATAGTGTATCTGATCATCTTATTATAACACCAACTTATATAAGAGCACCATCAGCAAATGTTGTTAGTGATCCACAAGACCTAACAACTAAATTATATGTTGATGCTATAACTGGTGGTTCCTGGCGTCAGCCGGTTATTGTAAAAGAAGATATAACCTATGTAGATATAGTCGCTGCCGAAGCTGCATTAAATACTTTCGGTAACGTTGATGGCGTTTCTATGAATTCTGGAGACCGTGTTTTATACACAGCATTAATATCAGGAAACAAAAACATATTCACTATTTCTGGTTCACTACCAAATTTTGTATTAACTGAAGACGGTGGTGTTACTGTGGGCGACACAGTATATGTAGATAATGGAACCAGTGGTGGTAAAATATTTTCATATGATGTTACAAACTTCTGGGCCGGTGTTAGTGGTACTGGTGGTGGGGGAACTATGTACTTTGATTATGAAGTGCAAGTAGCAATCGCACTCCAAACCACATTTGTATTAACAACCTCCAAATATGCACCAACTGTAGATGGTTCCAGATTGCAGATATACGTAAATGGTGTAAAGCAAGTATTCGGTGTTCTAAATTCTTATACCGAAACAAACGAAACAACTGTTGAATTCTCCGTATCTCCAGGAGTTGGGAAGGTGGTAGAATTTTATGCTACTGGCCTCGCAACTAACAAAGGAATTCTTATAAGAGAAACACAGACAGGACTAGTATCCACACCAGTAATAACATTTAATTCTATAACATATGTCCCAAGTCAGGATGGGTTACTAGTATATCATAATGGACAAAAAATGGTATTGGGTATTGGATACTCTGAAATAAATAATAACAGTATACAATGGATTTCACCTGCATTAATCAGTGGCGATGTGCTGGAATTCTATTCTTCCGCACCAATAATTGCTGGAGTTAATCTTGAAGACCTTGGTAATGTTTCAGGTTCCCCAGCCGATAAATACGAGATTAGATACAATGCTGGATTTGCCGCTTGGGAGCCAATTGCGTCTGGAACAAGCCAAACGGGATTATTGTATGATGATGAAAGCACTGTTTCTGGGGTTATAGATGGAGTCAACTCTTTGTTCACTACACTTAATTCTTCTGTTGCACCCGATTTAGGTGGTAGATCATTTCAGCAAGTATTTGTAAATGGTGTATTGCAGCGCGAGGGTGTTGGTGGTGACTACGTTGCTACATCATCAAATACAATAACATTTAATGCGGGGTCTATCCCAACACTGGGTGACACAATGGATATTTATCAACTGTAAGGGTATAGAAGATGGCACAACCAGAAATTGAAGTTGATCAGATAACAGCAGCACCAACATTTGATGGTACTAATATAACAAGTGTTGATGCCATTACCGTTAGTGGATCTAATTTAGCATCATTAAGAGATGCAGCACAGCTTACCGGAATACTAGCTGATGCAAGAGTTACGCAATCAAACGTAACTCAGCACCAGGCAGCTATATCAATATCTAAATCTCAAGCAGGATTAGGTAATGTTGATAATACTTCTGATTTATCTAAACCTATAAGTAACTCAACACAAACTGCACTTAATGGAAAAGGTACCGTTAATCCAACAGATTATGCAACCAGCACAGTTGGTGGAACAGTTAAGGCTCGCGTTGTGGGAACTACAGCTTATTTCACAATAAATGGAAGTAACGCATAATGCCTTTTAGAATGAACGGTGTAGAAATGACCAATCTCGTTGTCAATGGAGTCCCCATGGACAATGTTTATGTTAATGGAGCGTTGGTTTTTTCTGCCGGGTGGAATTTAGCTAATGCTGTATATGATAACATATCTGGTTCAGTAAATCCTCCCTCAGGAGGATCAACTGATATATATTTTAAACCAGATGGAACAAAACTATACATTATAGATGGCAATAATGATACCGTATACCAGTACTCGTTACCAACACCATGGAGCCTAGCAACATTAACTTATGACAATAAACTATTAAATGTAAATGCGCAAGCTCCAGGACCAACTGGTATATATTTTAAATCAGACGGAACAAGTATGTATATTGTTGGCGGCTCAACTAACATGATTTATCAGTATACGATGTCAATTGCGTGGGATGTGTCAACTTCTTCATTATTTTCATCCGCTGCTTTAGTTGTAGCCACCGGTGAGTTTGGAAATGGTGTATATTTTTCTCAAGACGGGCTGCGAATGTATGTTGTTAATTACAAAAGTTTTTTTGGCAATACTGCGTCCGTATCACAGTATTCTTTATCAACAGCATGGAATATATCAACCACAAATTTCATTGCCTTGCTTGATATAACATCACCAGACAGTAGACCAGAAGGTATTTTTTTCAAACCAGACGGAACAAAAATGTATATTGCTGGTTCTGGTGGTGGTGCTGTTTATCAACATACGCTATTAACGCCGTGGGTGATTTCTACTTCAACATACGACACCATATCTTTTTCTATCTCTCCACAGGAACAAGGTCTCTCTGGTCTTTCTTTTCACACCAATGGGAAAAAAATGTATATAATTGGATTTGTACAGGACGCTGTATTCCAATATAGTTTATGAGATTGAGAATAACAAAATGAAAAAATCAGTAAAATTCGAAGGGTGGGCAACACCGCCAGATTTTGATTCCGATGGATGCACACTGGCACCGGATAAGTGGTGGACATTTAGACACGGTTGGGTGGATCTAACAGACGCTTGTATACTTCATGATTTTCATAGGAATTATAAAATAGTCCCGGTTAGTGAAGCAGACTCTAGATTAAGGAGACACCTGATAGCATTAGGGGCACCCAAATATATGGCATGGTTATATTGGTTTATGGTTAAAAGTGCTAGACCATATTTTACAAAAACATATACGCTACCGAGTAGATGGGATAAATATAGTAAACCAGCAGGTAAAAACAAATGAGCAAAATTAAAGCAAGACAAATTGATACCGGTGTTTCGAGTGGTAATGTTGTTGAGTTAGTAGCTGGTGGCGCTCTTCCGGCAGTTAGCGGTGCGTCGGTTACCAGTGTTGACGCAATTACCCTTAATGGTGTTGCTGCTGGTGCTGGTGCTAATCAGGTGGTAGTGCGTGATGGCAGTGGTAATATAAATGCTAATACATTAGGCGGACAACCAGTGGGAACTGGTGCCAATGATATAGTAGCACTTGATGCTTCTTCAAGGTTACCTGCGGTTGATGCTTCACAATTAACAAACATTGCGTACAGAGAGCTTACTATTAATACACAAGCAGGATCATATACTCTTATCCTAACAGATGCTGGATCATATGTTAGAATGACTAGTGGTTTAGCAAATAATCTTACCGTGCCTTTGAATAGTTCAGTAGCTTTTTCTATAGGTACTGAGATTATAATAAGACAAGCCGGAACTGGTACAATTACCATAGTTGCTACTGGTGGAGTTACAATTAATACTAGTCGTACGTTGGCAATAGCAGCTAAGCATGATTCTGTTTCCCTAGTTAAAGTAGCTACTGATGTATGGGATCTGTCTGGAGCTACAGCATAATGCTAAGAACTATACATGGTATTTTAGCAAGTGCTATTATTGCTGCATATGATAATACCACCGCCGGTCTTAATGCGCAAGAGGGCTCTTCTAGGGGAATTTTTTTCAAATCTGATGGAACCAAAATATATATTTTAGGAGCTGCAACCAAATCAATATATCAATATACATTACCTACCCCGTGGGTATTAACGAACTCCTCATATGACACAATATCTTCTTCTGTGTTGCAGGATTCTAGTCCGGTTGATATTTTTTTCAAACCGGACGGAACTAAAATGTATATGCTGGGGGCTTTTACTGACGCAATATACCAATATACATTACCCACACCGTGGGTGTTAACGGGCGCAACATACGATGGTATTTCATTTTCTATTGGTGCCCAAGATCTTGATTCAAAATCTATTTTCTTCAAACCAGATGGAACTAAGATGTATATGCTAGGAAATGTGAATGATGCTATTTACCAATATACATTACCTACTCCATGGGTATTAACAGGCGCAACGTACGATAACGTTTCGTTTTCTATTGGTGGTCAAGATGGCTTTCCTACTAGTCTTTTTTTCAAGTCTGATGGAACTAAGATGTATATTCTGAGTGGAGGCACACGTAAGGTTTACCGGTATACATTACCTAGCGCATGGGTATTAACAGGCGCTGTGTACGATAATGTTTCATTTTCTATTAGTAATGAGATTAATACTCCAGTTGATGTTTTTTTCAAATCAGATGGAACAAAAATGTACATATTAGATGATGCTAGCGATGATGTATATCAATACAGCTTATATTATTATTAAAAGAAAAACCCAGTATCCTTTTTGCTTTTAACCAAATGTAATTTCCTGGCTATTATCTGAGCATGGAGTATAACCAATAAAGCGAACGCAACGGCATGGCTTTTCTTGAAGAAATACCCCTCCTCTCCGTCTGTCTTCTCCCATATGAGGTCTTTAATATCACACCATGGCTTACCCTTGAGATATTTCTTACGTGGGCGTATGAGTGCTATAAGGGCTGCTACGTCCTCCACTGACCCAGGTGGGTACTGGCATGCCAGCTTATGATACTTAGACAGATGAGTTAGCCTGTATTTGGTGTTTACATTATTGTAGAATCTCTTGTCGGTGAACCACTTCCAATCAACACTGGCGGCTAGTAGCTCCTCAAGTTCCTCATTTGATTCTACCAGATCATACACATGATTAGGTAGAAGATCTACTTTGAAGTATCCTTCTTCTTCAGCACGATCATACGGAAACGAACTTATTCCAGATATTGGGTCGGTTGGCACATTTTGGAAATATAGACCACTATTGTGCGGAACCAGCTTACCATTTTGAACTTGCGATGCAACAATAGCATCAGGAAACAACGATGCAGCACGGGTGCGATCATTTACGTCAATATCAACGTCGGGTATGGAATTTTTATCTATTGACATTGTTTTACGTAAACATCACCAATAAATTTAATACTCATGGAATTTTTAAAATAATCATTAATTTCAAACATTCCTTCTACCACTTTACTGCTATCTATTAATTTTAATCTTATTAGTGGGCCACCACTTAATTCACATATTAGTCCATACCCACCATCGGTATAATTAACAGATGAAAGTTCTACAATATCATCAGTTATATTGGAAACAGAATTACCATAAGCTACTACTCTAGAATTATATTTTACGGTTATCATATTAGTTTCTAATTAAGATTGTCATCACAGTATGCAGTAACACGATTTACACTTCCACTATCTTGATCAATCTTGTTAAGCCAGTAATGAACGTTGATGTGATCATCAAGAGTGTATAGCACCTCACCCTCTATCCTCGACATCAAACTATCCATGGATGGTTTGTATCCGAATAACACCCACGGGCACAGTTCATTTGAACGTATCATATTAAGAGCCTGTCCGGGCGTTATGCTAGTAAAGAAATCATGCACCGCTATGTCGTGGTCTTCACACCAACTGCGTATGTGAGCACATGTGTCTTTAGCCTGAGATTCTGGATTTTCGCTTAATCGTATGTAATCCTGGTATTCTTGCATACCACTGTCATCAAACCAGTTAACTTCTGGTATTCTACGATCTATCAACCAATCCAGGTATTTGAAATGAGACACAACATACACTCGGTCGGTAAACTCGGTAAGTCTTACAAATAGTTTGTAATACGGAGATTTTATATACTCCTCCATAGTCTTCTCTTTACCACGGCGTTGCAGCTTAAGGCGCTTCTGCCAGTGGTTAAACAGCCTATGCGCGCGAATAATGACGATGTTATTCTTATCCAGGAACCTTCTTTTCTTCTCGCACATGTGGCGCTCATACCAGGATTTCCTGGTAAAGTCCTTATCACAAAAAGTACAGCGGTATTTCCTTGGGAGAGCCATTATTTAACCTCAATTATTTTCTTGAATGCTTTCATTATAGGATCTAGTTCCTTATCCTGTAGCCCATAAGTTCGTGCCAACAATTCTACATCATTAATATTGTTATTTTTGCACCATAATTCAACCTCTGATAGATTGACATCAGGGTATACCATCAGCAATAGTTTGTGTAATGCTCCATAGCTAGCAGTTCTTTTAGCCCTTGGAAATCTGTGCTTGGTTGTCTTACCCAGACCACAGGTAGCAAGTAGTTGGGCGCGAAGTTGCGGATGGTTATTCAATGATCCCCAGTAAACTGATGCTCTGCCCATCCTCTGTATTAGTGCTTCCTGTTGCTTTGGGTTAGTAGCAGATGACATCCACTGCGGGAGCATCCACCCAACCTCCTTGTCGAAGTCCTTTCGTTCTTGGTCACTATTACAGCTAGACTCATACACGGACAGATCTCCTCTGTCCAACGCACGAAGTGTACCAAACAAATCGAATGATGATTTAGCCATCCCTTACCAGAAGTCTGAAATAGGTTTGTAAACTTCAATTTTGCTTGGTGAAAACATAGCACACAGTGGGCCTTGTTTAACCTCTTCTCCCATAGCCGGTAGTGTTCCAAGTGGAACAACATACATGTCCTTATCGCCAATTGGTGGGCTTGTCCAGGTAGATGTTGGAAATATCATGCCAGTTTTCATTTCAAGATCGTGTGGTCTGTAACCATTAAGCGGATTAAGACAGAACACACTAAAGTTACGGCCACTAACCTCAGTGAGTGGGACTGACTGTAGGTATTCATTATCAGTACACATTATCGACCAGTGAAGAGGCATAACAACCTCGAATATACCAATCCTTAGTGTTATGGAAGCAGATACAAACTCCTCTAAATACTCAACCTTGCGGTCAAAGTAGAAGTCTGGATTCTTGTGGTCACGAAAACTCAACACAGCAAAATTTACTTCCTCCGTCAGTAAGTCGGTATTTTTTATCTCATTGTCAATAGTTAAGATCTTCATTACATATATTCAACCTCTATTATCTCAAGTTCCTGTTTAGCTTCTTTGTATAGTTTTCTTCTCTTGGTGGCGTGGTTTCTGGACATACTATTATTACTACATACATCATACACGTTAAGTCTGTGTTTGTCATCAGCCTTCCTTAGCCCCCTACCGATAGTCTGCATAACCTTTTCGAACTTCTTACCGGGCTCAAGTGTTACTAGGTTAAATATCCTGGGGATATCTATACCAGTAGATGCAATTCCGTAGGTGCATATTAATATATTATCATCAGTGTTGTTGAACTTTTCATACTTCTCCAATCTATTCTTATCCCTACCATCCAAAGACATTGAGTTTGGTATAAGTTCTTGTAGATACTTGCCGTGCTTGCGGTACGGGACCAATATTAATGTGTTGCCACTATTATTACGTATGTCTGATATTAAATTAGCAATGTATTCCATCCTGGGCTTACATGAAAACAACCATGTTAGTTCATCAGCCCAATCCCCAAACGGAAATTTTTCTACCCGTTTAGCATATTCTTCGTTTGCAAGATCATTAAGCGTAATCTGATATATGTTAGTGTCTGCCAGCACACCCTGCTGCTGTAATTGCCATGTTCTAAGAACGAATATGGGTTTACCAATACTTGCTTCAATCTGCAACCTGAATAATTCTTCCTTAGGCAACGTTCCGGTGCATCCAAATCTAAATGGTACGTTTGCTGCCGGGCCGGTCATAATTTCGTTTATGGTCTTGGCCTTGGAAAGGTGGCACTCATCGCATATTACGCACGAAACATCAAAAAATAATTCTGGATATTTATCTAGCGACTGCCAAGTTGCAACCGTTACTTGTTTTTGTTCTTTAATTTCACCATACCATATTCCTGTTTCTATCCCCACTTGTTTAAATGTGTGCTGTGTCTGTAATATTAAATCTGTTGTTGGAACAATTATTATTACTTTTCCATATTCACTATATATTTTTGATATTACTGCCGCGATAAGTGTTTTCCCTGATCCGGTGGCCAATTCTAACACACCAGATCCATTGTTTATCGCTACGTTTACTGCATCTACCTGATATTCTCTTAATAGTAATGGCTCGCCTTTAAAATCTATATCACCAAAATAATCTGGTTTTATTTCGGTTATAGCATCAGTAACTTCACTCCAGTCAGAACGATTATCTTCGAATACTACATCATAACCACCATCCTCTATTAGTGGCATGATGTATTCTAATAGATTTAGGTATGTGGTTCCGGTCTTAGTCATAAGACGTATCTTACCGTCCCACCTACCTAGTTTATAACTAGGCATATGATTATGTCCAGGAACAAAGAACGTTAGTCTTTCCTGGGCTTCATCGATTAGGTCTGGATCAAGACCTTTTATCCTGACATTTACCTCATCTTTTACTATTATATTGGCTATGTGTCTGCTCATTATCCAAACAATTGGTTATACCTACTCATCCATGCAGCATATGCATCCTCTGGCGGAACGTTCTTTATAAGATGGCTATCAGCTCTGGCTTCCGCTATATATTCTTCTGACTTTCCAAGTGATCGTAGTTTTGCATATGCTGCGTCTCCAAACATTACAAGCATTTCAGTATGACTCATCATATAATCATAGTACCTAAGCTCTTCTGGTTCGTTAATGTCTTCCATATCCAACACACTCGCTATCATCTTAAGCAACTTGGCTTCAGCATCACGATAAACATTGAATGCATTCATTTGTTTCATCACCCTGGGTATATCAGACAGATAAGATTCTGCTGCGTCGTGAATCAAAGCCCACTTTTGCAGATGTTCTGGAACAACGTAAGTTAATGCAATACTATGCCATGCAACAGAATAAAAATATGGAGTTTGATTTCCATATCTAGCCTCATGCGATAGGCCGCGTGCTATGTCATCAACATCAATTTCTTCAGGCCGTGGATCGAGTGGCCAGAAATATCCATTCTTGACGAAGAAGCAGTCTTTCATACTGCGCCCATGTAATGTCTGCCACCGTGTTCCTGTCCATATAGTATCACTAACTATATCTCCTGGAACAGGATGTTCGCAATCTTTGCATGTGTTATTCATTTGTTGTCTCCCGGTAGGGATCTACCCACACCTCTTCATTCCCGTTGTTTCGTGTGTCCACGATTTTGCTAAGCATTATACCACGTGAGTCAAACGCCTCTACTAAATCCTGGAGCTGATGTTCACAATCCGCCATTACTCGTATGGCATCACTAAGATCACCTATTTCATCATTTGCTTCTATGTATTTTCCTATCTCAGTGGTCTTTAATTCTCCGTATTCACGCAACCCTTCCTCTGACTGAAACCACTTATACTTGGTTGCCTTCTGAAAGGTCAGAAGTGTTTCTAACCAGCGCCTTGTTTGCTGAGCATCTGTACGTATTGTCTTATAGAAGAAAGATAACCCAGGAGTTGCTGCTAGAAGCTCTTCAAGGTTACCACGTACTGGTACATCATCACGACCTTCTTCAACCATTCCACGATAATATTCGACAGCATCGTCGAACTTATTGTCAAACGTATCTGTATCTGCACTTCTAAGTACTGACAAAAATCTCTTTGGTCTACGTACTTTTAATTTAGATGTCTTTACACGTGGCACTATTAATCCCCTACTATGTCTTCCATAGCTGCATCATCACCAATGTCAGAATCAGCAGACAACATAATAGCATCAGCATGATTCCTAAAGGCTGCCTTGCGAAATTTTACTTCCTTACCATCATCACCTATGTAAGAGTACCATCCTATTGCTGGATTAATCACGACGCTTTCCTGTATCATAAGATTAAACAATCCAGAGTACGGGTCCATACCACTTTCATATGGTATTTGCAGTTCAACCTTTTCAAACGGTTTACCAACACGAGATTTTAGGTTCTGAGCTACACAGGTAATACCGACCTGATGCTTAACCATTTTCTTTTGTACTTCCTTGCTCATTTTTGATTTTCTCTCATGATACTTTTCAGCTTCATCAGAATCTTCAAGATCCTCAGCAATAAGATTTGCCTTGGTAAGCATTAAACATCCAGATGCATAATAGATCATCTTCTTGCCACCTGTAGTCTTGTGCCTGGGTCCGTACATTTCCTGGTTATCCATAACATGAGCAACACCTATAACCATCAGCGGTATACCACCAGAAAGATGTGTTGCAGCCTTTATGACATCGCCTGTCTGTTTTGCCAACTGACCCATATCACCCTTCATAAGCCCTTTCTCAGCCTGCTCCCACTGCGAATCTGTCATGGCAGCAGACCAGGAGTCAACAACGAATATAATTGGCCGTGTGTCTTCTAAGCCATCCTTAGTCATCTTTCGGTAATGTGAGGATATCTCAGAAATTACCTTCTTTATTTCACCAAGGGTACCGGAAGAAGTGTATATGAATTTATCCATGTCAATACCAGCACGCATAAAAAACTGCTGACCAATCTTGTCATCAGATGCTTTCTCTACGTCTATCCAGATTATCAGCGCATCTTGATCTCGTTGCGCATTTGCGCAACAGTATGCGGTGCATAAGCTCTTTCCTGACCCACTTTCTCCATAGAACACATAGTTCCTACCGAACAGCAGACCTTTGTTGAACTGACCACCCATGATTCTGTTTAGCGCAAAGTTGCCCATGTCAACCCAAAGATCAATTTCGCTGAATCCTACATTGAATGTTGGTGAATCTATTTTTTCAAGAGTGGAAAATATGTTATCACGGAATGACTTTTTCTTAGCCATGTATTATTCCTCAAATAAGTTAAGGAATCGGCGGGGGACCCCGCCTATCCAGTCTTCTCTCCCTTTCATCCTGCCTTTGCTGCTAGTCGGGCTTTTATTTTTGCAGCAAGCGCCGCAGAACTAGAGGTTGTTGATGCACTTTCGTCTGGTTCAGCTACTTCTGAATCATCCTTTGGCTCTTCAGCTTCTTTGGCTGCTGCTTTTGCAGCACGCCGGTTCTTGAGAGCATCTAGTTTTGACTTACCGCTTTCTGGTTTGTCCTCACTTACATCATCCTTGTCGTCGCCGGTCTGCTTGCGCAGACGATCAGCTAACCGTTTACCAGAGGTTGACCTTGCACTGTTAGATTGTGCCGGTGCTGGATCATCACTAGTATCGCTATCATCCGTGCTATCCTTGTTGCTCTTAGGCTTCCAAGGCTTAATGCCTGCTTCTTCCCACTCAGGATTCCAGTAGCCATCATCAGTTCCAAGCAAGCGTCCCAAGGATACTTCAATCATCTCCTGGTATACTGCTATCTGATCTTCTGTTGGCTTCTTCGGAAGACGTTCACGCAAGTCATGTAAACCATACTGCGCAATTGCCTCAAGCTGTTCATCAGTTAGTGGTGCCTCATGCTGAAGATCCCAAGAAGACGACTGATAGTTAGCCCAATCGTCCTGCTTCTTGCTTCGAACAACGAAGTTATATCCGTTTGTTGATTCTAGAACCAACTGTGCGGTTTCTTCATCCAGCTCGTCGGCCATAAGAGCTTTAATTTCGTCATCTCCCCACTCACCAGTAGGTATCATATCGAAGTTTATGGAATCATCTTCCAAAGATTCTGATATAACCTGATGGATTTGCTTTCTGAACGGGAACACACGAATTGGATTCTCAGGTATATCTTCATCTTCTTCAGTAAACCCGGCTTTTATAACAAAGCCTTGGTAAAACGCCTGGAACTTAAGCCAATGCTTACCGGCTACTTTCTTAAGGCGCTTGGAACCGGTAGTGTCACCCGCGTCTTCTAGTTCCTTAGCTTCTTTGTACATAGCGCGCACCGCTGCCAAAATTGGGCACCTTTCGCTGGTATCATACATTTCCATACATGGAGCCTGGATACGCAATAGTTTGCTATCATCATTTGGGTCAATGAATTCCATAGGAATCATTTTCTTTTCAGTCCAGAAACTAGCAGACACTTCATCATCGAACGGAAGTAACCGCACAATTGAATGACCGCCAATTTTTAGATTCCAGAAGGGGAATGATGCTTTGTCGTTGGTGAATCCGCCGGTTTTCTTTTCCGCAAGGCGTTTGCGTAATGCTTGCATTTTTTCACTTGCCATGATTTATTTCCTCAAATTTAGTTTAACAAGGTTTAGTTAACAATAATGATAAACATTATTAATATAGTTACTTTAACGTAATTATCAAGTGCCGGTATGTCCAAATCCACCTGCACCGCGAACTGTTTCGCTGAGTTCATCAACGTAAACAATCTTTGGATACACAACAGGTGTTAACACCATTTGTGCTATCCTGTCACCACGATTTACTCTGAACTTACCAGTGGTGAGCTTCGTTAGTAACACGAAGATTTCTCCACGATAATCAGCATCCACAGTTCCAGGAGTATTGGTCACGATTATTCCATGTTTAGCGGAAAGTCCTGACCTTGGTCGGATTTGAACCTCATACCCTACGGGGATTTCCATCATAATACCTGTCGGTACTTTAACGGAGGCACCAATACTATTTAGTAAAAGTGTCTCATCGAAGTTAACGGCAGCCTGGAGATCAATACCTGATGAGTGCAGCGTTGACCGCTTGAGTTCATTGAGTCCCTCGAAATGAGGTAAGAGCTGTATTTTCAAAGGAATGGATGGATTTTCCTTCTCATCCATGAATTCCTTGGACATCACAAATTCTTCTAGGCGTTCCTGAACTGGTGCCATTTTTGGTTTAAACTGGATAGCGATGTCGGATATTACTGTATCATCACCACGCTGCGTGAAAGATCCAGCCAAATCATCAATTTCATCTTTGGTCTTAGGTTCGGTAATGTTATCTACTTCGTTGCTGTCGGTCATTTTTCTATCCTGTTTTGGTTGATATACTTAATATAGGTCCGTATCATTAAGAATCAACAAGAAGAGAAGAAAAAGATAAATATACTCATGCGCATAAACAATATTAGATATAGGATAGACGAGGGTATTTCTCCCATTTTGTACCATAGTACCCGCGTAGGTAATCTACGCAGCATTCTAAAAACAGACAACTTTCGCCTTACACCAGACCTTGGAACACAGTCAGATAAAGAACTTGGTCACAACACCAGGGTTTACTATCTATCAACTACAAGACACAAACTTGGTGGATATGGTCTGATAGTAGGTAGTGGCTCTACTGTGTTGGTACTAGACGGCGTTAAACTCAACCAACGATATACCGGGAAACCAGTTGACTACTGGGGTGCAGAGTTTCGCAAGGTAGCTCCAGATAAAGCCGAGGCTGAAGATAGAATATATTCTAACAAAAGGACCATACCAAACGCTACATCGTACATAAAAGAAGTTCATATGTTCATAGATATTGAACGTCCTGATAAACGTATTGCTGTAATTAGAAACTGGCGTGGTGTTCTTATTGAATTAAAGAAGAAGGGCATTCCTTACTGGATATATGATAATAACCAGGCATACTTAATACAAAATAAATCTAAAGCTATCAGTGTACCTATGGATATACTGGTAGCACAAAACAAAGATGACATAAAACAGACGCCCTGGTTTAGGGGTAAAAAGGATTACTTGAGTCCGTGGGTTGAATTGTATTACAAAAAATCCCCTGATCAATTATCAGAAAAAGCAAGCGAGATAAGGTCAAGACTGATGTATACATACGACGCACAACAGCAATTAACTTCACTAAAGAACGACTTCCACAATCAGAAAAATGATGAAACCACAGGAGTTGACACCATCATTAACATAATGAGGAAAGAAGGTCTTCGCACACTGGATGAGTTTTTAAACATGCTCATCCAGAAGTGGAAGCCATTGTCCGACTAGGCTGCTAATTTAACTGGTATATTAGCGTAATAATCACTTACATTATCAGCTTTGAACTCACCGGATCTATTGAGAAATCCGAGCTCTGGCTCAAAGGTATCAATGTTAGCAACAATACCACTAGGTAACAGTATATTATACGGCGCATGTACCATACCTACATCAATATCATTATCTCCTTTATAACCAAGTAATATATTATCATCATTCACCTGCCACGTATTAACAAATATCTTAATGGTAGAGTTAAAATCACCCATAAGTGATAATAAATTATCGTTATGTTCTTCAGGATATTCTAACATATTTGGATGATTTTTTAATACCGCATACGTCGCAGATGACATTATAGCCCAATTTGCAATACCACGACGCGTTCTACGAGCTATGTTTGTAGCAGCTCGTTGAATATATACCCCCAGCGCTGTATGAGATTCCATATTCAATGTTATACCGTCTTCAGCAAATGATTCATTTCTAATTGATTCAATAACAGAACTATCTAATTCTACTTCAAGTTCATTAGAGAAGGCATGCATAAGACCTTCCTCAAACTCTTTCTGTTCTTTCTTATTGAACATCAGGCGCTTATCCTGTACGTTTTCAGGACACCATTTCAAGTTAAATTTCTTAGATTTTGCTTCAACAGCACTAGTCATCACCTGTAATGTCATGGGCTTTTTGCCCTTCATTGGTATTGGTGAGTCAACATCATCATTATCACTGTATGTAATATGAAACACACTTCCAACCGGGCCAGCAATTGGTTGCACACCAATTAAGTTATCAAGCTTTGAAGAGTTAATGTATTTTAAAATTATAGGCATCAATACAGTTTCAAGAATATGCGCATTACCTGATTTTTTGGAATACTCAAGACTAGTATGTGCATTATCAAGAAGTATTTCAGCCATTTTTACTTTTTCAACGTCACTCGTGCGTATCATCTTATTGCGGCGTCTTACCCAGCGTTGTTTAGCGTTCATACCGACCAACGTCAATAATCTTAGCTTTGCTTCATTAACAAAGCGGTTGAACAAATTTAATTTTTCCATACTAAAATACCTCTGTAATAAAATTAATATAAGCACCAGTCTTATAAAATCAAGAGGTATAAACTAAAATACCTCTGTAATA
>VAOU01032194.1_pt1 | contig 74297 bp, 73 predicted proteins | sample 3393871 | NCBI WGS metagenome assembly VAOU01 (sample SAMN08290440, study PRJNA428436) | hydrothermal vent metagenome | isolation source: Deep-sea hydrothermal vent chimney | place: Atlantic Ocean: South-mid Altantic Ridge | depth 1820 m m
CTCGGAAAACCCGGCTTCTGTGTTGCGAATCTTCGCAATAGCTTGCTATTACGTGCGATTCGACGCCTTGAATCTGTATTTTCCGAGCACAATCTGCTTCGCCCGGAATTAATCAGAGGCTCCTTAAATTATCGCCCTGGCAACAGACCAGATTTCGACCGTTTCGACACCGGACTTTTTCAGGATACGCGCAATCTCATTCACCGTTGAACCCGTGGTGACCACATCATCCACGATAGCAATATGCCGGGGTGGATTGTCACCATTCAGCCTGAATGCACCCCTGACATTCCGGCGTCTTTCTTTAATAGCAAGCTTGCTCTGTGGTGGCGTGTTGATGGTACGTGTGAGCAGGGCAGGCTTTAACGGGATACCCAGCTTGCGGCCGACAGGTCGCGCTATTTCCATTGACTGGTTAAAACCCCGGCTGCGGGTTCGCCTGCCGGAAAGTGGAACCGGGGCAATGCAGTCGGGCAGGGCGCTGGCACCATCCAGTCTGATGGCCAGCATGTCACCAAGCAAGCGGGCAAGATTCAGCCTTTTTCCAAATTTCAGGCCCTGCACCAGATGACTGGCGGGAGGTTCGTAGGTAAACAGGCTCACTGATCGGTCGAAATGGGGGGGATATTGCAGGCATTTGCCACAGATGAGGCCAGATGCAGATTCGGGTAGTGGCAGGGCACATTGTGTGCAGCAATTTGTTATAAAATTCAATTCATTATAACATTCATGACACATTGCCATGTGTTCCTGGCCTGCCTGGCCGCATAGTATGCAGTACTGTGGCAATAGCCTCGATTGTATATTATTTAACCACTTGTAAACCATATAGAATCCATTCTGGTTGACATCATTATTACGGGCGCTAATATGCCCACATCCATGGTGACTATATTAAGCCCCATACCGGCAGTGAACAAGGCCACTGAAGGTGATGCGGCACATGAACATATATTATATAGAGTATGACAAATGACTGAGCTGAGACACGACTGGGACCTGGCCGAGATCCAGGGATTTTTTGATCTGCCGTTTAATGACCTGCTTTTTCTGGCGCATTCAGTCCACCGGCAAAACTTTGACCCGAATGCAGTCCAGGTCAGTACCCTGCTCAGCATCAAGACCGGTGGCTGCTCGGAGGATTGCGGCTATTGCTCACAAAGTGCCCGCAGCAAGACCGGGCTGGAGCGTGAACGCCTGCTTGCCGTTGAGGAAGTGATCGAACAGGCGCGTCTGGCCAAAGGGAAAGGGGCCGGCCGGTTTTGTATGGGGGCGGCCTGGCGCAGCCCGAAGGAGAAGGATTTTGGCCAGGTACTTGAGATGGTCCGCGGGGTCAGCGAGCTGGGCATGGAAACCTGTATGACGCTGGGCATGCTGACGGATGAGCAGGTGCGGCAGCTCAAGGCAGAGGGGCTGGATTACTACAACCATAATCTGGATACCTCGCCCGAGTACTATGAAGATGTGGTAACAACCCGAACCTACCAGGACCGCCTGGATACACTGGAGCGGGTTCGTGCGGCGGGCATGAATGTGTGTTGTGGCGGCATCGTCGGCATGGGTGAGTCGCGAGCGGACCGGGTTTCGCTGTTGCAACAACTGGCCAACCTGCCCAAACACCCGGAAAGCGTACCAATCAACATGCTTGTGAGAATAGAAGGTACACCACTGGCCGATGTGGATGACCTGGACCCACTGGAGTTTGTCCGTACGATTGCCGTCGCCCGAATTATCATGCCAGGCTCCATGGTGCGGTTGTCGGCCGGACGCGCCGGGATGCATGATGAGCAACAGGCGCTTTGTTTTTTTGCCGGCGCGAATTCCATATTTTATGGCGACCGCCTGCTGACGACGGACAATCCCGAGGCCGACCACGACAGGAAACTGTTTGACCGCCTTGGCCTGTATACCCTCCAGTAAAACATGAACTGAAACATGAGGGATTTATCTCTACAACTTCAGGACAAAAAGCAGGCAAACCAGTACCGTACCCGGCGTATACAGGATGGCATGCAGGGTGCGCACGTCGTGCTGGATGGTAAAAAATGTCTGGCCTTTTGCAGTAATGATTATCTCGGCCTGTCACATCACCCCGATGTCATCAAGGCCATGCAGCAGGGTGCAGCGAAATACGGGGCAGGCAGTGGCGCGGCCCACCTGATCAATGGTCACAGTCGTGCGCATCACGCACTGGAAGAAGAGCTGGCCGATTTTGTCGAGCGGCCACGTGCGTTACTGTTTTCGACCGGCTACATGGCCAACCTCGGGGTGATATCAACATTGTTGCAGCGTGGCGATACTGTTATTGAAGACAGGCTGAGCCATGCCTCAATGCTTGATGCGGGCCTGTTGAGTGGTGCCAGGTTAAAACGTTATTCGCATAACGACGTTGACGATCTTGAGCGCAAGCTGGCCGACAGAAAATCGTCCGAAACCCTGATTGCAACCGACGGTGTTTTCAGCATGGATGGCGACCTTGCGCCGCTTGAGCGGATAGTCGCCATTGCCCGCAAGGAACAGGCATGGCTGATGGTCGACGATGCCCATGGCCTGGGCGTACTGGGTAAAAATGGCCGGGGAACACTCGAGCATTTTAAGTTGGGGCTTGAAGACGTGCCCATTCTGATGGGCACACTGGGCAAGGCCTTTGGTTGTTCTGGTGCATTCGTCGCCGGTAGTGAAGACCTGATTGAAACCCTGATCAATCAGTCGCGCAGTTATATCTATACGACCGCATCACCACCCGCCGTTGCCGAGGCGTGTCGAACGAGTTTAAAACTGGTTCGTGAAGAGTCATGGCGGCGCGAGAGGCTTCGCAGCCTGATCGACCAATTCAGGCAGGGTGCGCAACAACTGGGCCTCGAGCTGATGTCATCCAGCACACCCATACAGCCTGTGTGTCTGGGCGACAGTGCAAGAGCAGTACAGTGCAGTGAGTTATTATGGCAGGCGGGTATCTATATTCCTGCAATACGTCCCCCCACGGTGCCGGCAGGTTCGGCGAGACTGAGAATCAGTTTCAACGCCGATCACGAGACGGGGCATGTTGATCAATTACTTGATGCGCTGGAGAAGACGCTGTGACCAGCAGCGGCAAACAACCCGTTGCAGACAGGCTTTACATGCAAACAACGGGTAAAGGCGAACCACTGGTGATGTTGCATGGCTGGGGTTTTCATTCAGGTGTCTGGGGTCATTTTGCAGAGCAACTTTCGGAATCTTTCCGGCTAACCCTGGTGGATCTGCCGGGACATGGCCGGAGTTCGATGGCCTGCCCGTTACAACTGGATAGTGTAGTCAGCCAGATACTGTCCCGGATAACAGAACCCGTTCACTGGCTCGGATGGTCGTTGGGCGCCAGTATTATTATGCGTCTGGCATCAATCGCCCCGGGACAGGTGCGATCAATGTCGTTACTGGCGGCCAGTCCCTGTTTTGTACAAACAGGGTCCTGGCGGTCGGGCATCAGGGCAGACATTCTGGCGCAGTTTGAACACTCCCTGGAAACAGACTACCGTAAAACATTAATGAAGTTTATTGCCTTGCAAACCTTGTCCGGTAACGATGCGAAAATGGTACTGACCGATCTGCGTGAAAAATTATTTCAGTCAGGCTCCCCGGATAAACTGGCCCTGCAACAGGGGCTGGATATTTTAGCCAATGCAGATTTACGTGCAGAGATGACGGCCAGTAATAACAGGTGTCTGGTTGTGCTGGGAGAGCGCGACCAGTTGGTGCCGTCATCGGTTTCAGAATTTTACCGGGGGCTCGGATGCAAACCGCGGGTGGAGATTATCAACGGTGCAGGCCATGTGCCTTTTATTTCTCACCTTGACCAAACGACAGAAATGGTCAGAAAATTTATCACTGTTGTCCCGTTAACTTTATGAAGCAGGTATTAATGTGAGGACATGGAACCGGCAAGCCTGATCAAGACCATCTGCCGCATGGACGCGGCAGCCGAGCCGCCATGGATGGCATGTTTTTGCGTGTCTTGATCAGGCTTGCCGGTTCCATGTCTGGATTGCGGGTTAGTCCGAAACGCACTTGCTGCTTATATTTCAGCTACATTCGTCGTGGGTTAACGGGACAGCAATGAAAATTTATACAAAAATGACAGATACGGAAACAATGCTGGACAAAAACAAGGTGAGGCGATCATTCGATCGCTCTGCTGCAAACTACGACAAGGTAGCTGTTTTGCAGCGCGAGGTGGCGCATCGCATGCTGGAGAGGCTGGATTTTATTCGCATGCAACCTGAGGTGATTCTTGATGCAGGTGCAGGTACCGGCTTTGTTGGCAAGGGACTATCCCGCCACTATCGCAAGGCAGACATTATCGAGCTGGATATTTCCATTAATATGCTGAGGCAGATCAGGGGCAAGACACCCTGGTATCGACGACCCTTTAATAAAAAATTACTGATCTGTGCTGATGTGGAACAGTTGCCTGTTGCAGGCCGGAGTGTTGATATGCTGTTTTCCAGCCTGGCCATTCAGTGGTGCAATAATCTATTGCAAACCTTTATTGAATTCAGGCATGTTCTCAGGCCGGGCGGGCTGCTGATGTTCACCACCTTCGGTCCGGATACACTGAAGGAGTTGCGCGAGAGCTGGGCCGGCGTGGATACGTATGGTCATGTCAGCCGGTTTCTGGATATGCATGATATTGGTGATTTCCTGTTGCAGGCAGGTTTTGCCGAACCGGTTATGGATGTTGAACACTTTACACTGACCTATCCCGATGTTTCCGGGCTTATGAATGATCTCAGGGAGCTGGGTGCGACCAATGCCCTCGAACAAAGACCGCGTGGCTTGACGGGGCCGGCCAGCTACCGGCAGATGTTGCAATCCTACGAGGGAAAAAGAATCGATGGCCTGATACCGGCTACTTATGAAGTAATATATGGACATGCCTGGGTGCCCGATTTTCAAGCCCCGGAGGTGGGCCTGAATGAACTCATGTCATCGGAACAGGGACCGGCATGAAGGGGCTGTTTATAGCCGGAACAGATACAGACGCAGGCAAGACGGTCGTGAGCTGTGCCTTACTGGTGAAGTTTGCACAGCAGGGCAGGCCGGTGCAGGGGATGAAGCCGGTTGCATCCGGTTGTAACAGAACGCCACATGGATTGCGCAATGAAGATGCAGAGATGTTGTCGCGATACAGCAGTGAAGCCCTTCCCTACTCAACCGTGAATCCCTATGCCTTCGAGCCGGCCATCGCCCCGCACCTGGCGGCAGAAATGGCAGGAACGGATATCGAACTTGATGTTATTGAGGACGCCTATCATAAATGTGCCCGGAGCGGCCTGGTTATTGTCGAAGGCGTGGGGGGCTGGCAAGTACCTCTTAATCAGTCAGAGACAACAGCAGATATGGCAATCCGCCTGCAGTTGCCCGTCGTACTGGTTGTTGGTTTGCGGCTCGGTTGTATCAACCATGCATTGCTGACGTATGAGTCTGTCAAACACAGCGGACTGGTTTGTGCCGGTTGGGTGGCCAATAAAATCAGTCCGGAAATGGCGTGCGTCGATCACAATATCGAGGCGATTGACGAGCGTCTGGACGCACCATTACTGGGTGTCATTCCCTGTTTAAAAGACATAAAAGCAGGCCAGGCAAGCGGGTATCTGCGGCTTGATTTACTGGCCGGCCAACAGGATATGGGGCCATAAATTGATGGATAATTTGATCTGGATCAAAGTATAAAATTGATCCAGATCAATAAAGTGTCATTTATATATTGTCATGGGGCATTAAATAAGTTCCAGATTTTTATTAAAAAGGCTTGATTCTGAGGGTATTCCATGAATTCAGCTTTTAATTGTAGTTTATTATCAGAAGCTAATACTCTTCCAGGTTATTGTAATAAAACATAAAATAATGAGTATTGGATTATTTTCGACACGCTGATATTAGTAAATAATAGTAATCTAATATAAATTCATATTATGAGATAAAACTCCAATTTTAATTGCGACATACTGGCGCATGGGTTAGCATCAGCGCCGATTATCAAAATATGCATGGTATCCAAGCCGTCTAACGATATTTAACGGGTCGTGAAGCAGATGTCGGAACGAGTCTCGCTGACAAAGAACGGAGGAACCGGGCAATAAACAGCAACGGAAGCTGATATAAAAATCTTTGCAAGAAGATCACGTAATCTTTAACTGAGGAGTTAGAACGGCATGTCGTTGAAGCATAATAATATAATGACAAAAGGCCTGGTTCTCTTGGGTTTGTGGCTTGGGGGGATCGGTTCATCCCAGGCAGAATACAAACTTAATTTCCAGGAACCGGTAACCGCTGTTGCTAGAGAAATCTATGACCTGCACATGCTGGTTATCTGGATATGTCTTGGTATAGCTGCTGTGGTATTCACGATGATGATTTACTCGATCATCAACCATAGAAAGTCCAAAGGTGCCGTGGCATCCGATTTCCATGAGAGTGCCAAGGTGGAAGTTGCATGGACCATTATCCCGTTTATTATCCTGATCGCTGTTGCCATACCCGCAACGTCCACCTTGATCGATATTGAAGATACCTCGGATTCAGATCTCACGGTCAAGGTGACCGGCATGCAATGGAAATGGAAATATGATTATGGCGATGGTGTCAGTTATATCAGCTCTCTCAATGCCGAACATAACCGGGCCCGCCAGAGAAACTCGGGAATCGATGTCACCCAGATAAAAAACTACCTGCTTGAAGTGGATAACGAGCTCGTTATTCCTGTCAATAAAAAAGTGCGGTTTCTGGTCACCTCGGATGATGTCATCCATTCATTCTGGATGCCCGCCTTCGGGGTGAAAAAAGACGCGATCCCGGGTTATGTAAACGAGACGTGGACCAGGGTCGAGAAGACCGGTATTTACCGCGGCCAGTGTGCCGAGTTATGTGGCAAAGACCACGCCTTTATGCCAATTGTTATTCGTGTCGTTAGCGATGCAGACTACAAGATCTGGTTTGTCAGGAAAAAGGCCGAGGCAGAAATAGCGGCGGCAGAGGCCTCTGCAGACAAGGTCTGGAGCAAGGCCGAGCTGATGGCAAAGGGTGAGGATATCTATAAAGGCAAGGGCGGGTGTTTTGGTTGCCACGGTATCAAGGGTGAGGGCATTGCAACCTTCCCCAAACTGGTTGGTAGCGCAGTCACAACCGGCCCTGCGGCCGAACATATGAAGACCGTAGTAAAGGGCAGGCCGGGTACGGCCATGGCGGCATACGCCAACCAGTTAAATGATCTCGAACTGGCAGCCGTCATCACCTACGAACGTAATGCATGGGGTAACAATGCCTCTATCGTACAACCGGCTGACATCAAGGCCAGCCGTTAAGGCGAGTGTGGAGGAAAATATAAATGAGTGAAACAATGACACACGATGCACACCACGAAGAACACCCGGGCGGCATCAAGCGCTGGCTGTTTACCACTAACCACAAAGACATTGGTACCCTGTACCTGTGGTTCAGCTTCATTATGTTTTTTGTTGCAGGCTTCATGGCACTGGTTATCCGGGCCGAATTATTTCAGCCCGGCATCCAGATAGTGGACCCCAACTTCTTTAATATGATGACCACATTGCATGGTCTGATCATGGTATTCGGTGCCATCATGCCTGCCTTCGTCGGTCTGGCTAACTGGCAGATACCGATGATGATCGGGGCACCCGATATGGCATTACCCCGTATGAATAACTGGAGCTTCTGGATTTTGCCGTTTGCGGCAACCTTGCTGGTCGCCCCGATGTTCATGGGTGGTAACTTTATGGCAGGCCAGGGTCCGGCCTTCGGATGGACATTCTATGAGCCACTTTCCGGCCAGTATGGACACCTGGCGTTTTTTGTATTTGCAGTCCACCTGCTGGGTTTCTCATCCATTATGGGTTCTATCAATATAATCGCTACTATCCTGAACATGCGTGCCCCTGGCATGACGTTGATGAAAATGCCATTGTTTGTCTGGACCTGGCTGATCACCGCCTTCCTGTTGATCGCAGTGATGCCGGTACTGGCCGGCGCGGTCACCATGATGCTGACCGACAAGTACTTTGGTACGACATTCTTTATAGCGGCCGGTGGTGGCGACCCCGTTCTGTTCCAGCATGTATTCTGGTTTTTTGGTCATCCTGAAGTCTATATCATGGTATTGCCGGCATTCGGGGTTATTTCGCAGATTATTCCAACGTTTGCCCGCAAGCCCTTGTTCGGTTACGCATCGATGGTATATGCAACGGCTTCTATCGCATTCCTGTCGTTCATTGTATGGGCGCACCACATGTTTACAGTGGGCATGCCGGTCGCGGGTGAACTGTACTTTATGTATGCGACAGTTATGATTGCGGTCCCGACCGGTGTGAAGGTATTTAACTGGGCAACCACCATGTGGCGCGGTTCAATGACCTTCGAAACGCCCATGCTGTGGGCCATTGGCTCTGTATTCATGTTCACGTTTGGCGGGTTCACCGGGTTGATGCTGGGTGTTGCCCCGGCAGACTTCCAGTACCACGATTCCTATTTTGTTGTGGCCCATTTCCACTACACGCTGATAACCGGTGCATGGTATGGAATTATTGGTGGTGTTATGTACTGGCTGCCAAAATGGACGGGTAATATGTACAGTGAAAAACTGGGTAAAACACATTTCTGGCTGACGGCGATCGCGATGAACCTGACGTTCTTCCCGATGCACTTTACCGGCCTGGCAGGTATGCCGCGCCGTACGGCGGATTATCCCCTGCAATTTACACAGTTTAACCAGTTATCATCAGTCGGTGCGTATATCTTCGGTTTCTCTCAGCTGATCCTGTTGTACCTGATTATCAAGTGCATCAAGGGTGGCAAGAAGGCCACGAATGAGGTTTGGGAAGGTGCGGAAGGACTGGAATGGACATTGCCATCGCCAGCCCCTTACCACAGCTTCAATACGGCACCTGAAGTTAAATAAGGCAATAACAGCCCCTGTTGGCAGGGGCGGGTAGTTTTCAGCTATGAATGAAGTCACGATTGAGCAGAAACGCAAGGTAAAAAAGACTGCAATAAAGCTTGCCATTGTTGTGCTGGTTATTTATGCAGGGTACTTTTACATACAGGCAATCAACTGATGGACCAGTCTGATATTCAGACATCGAATAAAAAAGTAGTACGCAACTCGATTCTTGTTGTAGCGGCCATGTTTTCATTTGGTTACCTGTTACTGCCGGCATTGTATACCCTGATTTGTGACTCATTCGGTTTGAATGGTCAGACAGAGCAACTGACCAATGCCGAAAGCGCTCAGTTAAAGGTCGACAAAAATCGGCTGGTTACAATCGAGTTCAGCTCGATTGTAAACAGTAAATTGCCCTGGAGCTTCAAGCCCGAGGTCGAAAGTGTGAAGATACATCCGGGTGAATTGAAAAGGGTCAATTACCTGGCCAAAAACCTGTCCGGGTCAGACATCGTAGGACAGGCTATTTACAGCGTAACACCAGTTGAGGCGGCACGGCACTTTAAAAAAACTGAATGCTTTTGTTTTACCCAGCAGCGATTGAAATCAGGTGAATCGAAGGAAATGACGGTTTTATTCACGGTAGACACGGATTTACCAAAGGAAATAAAGACAGTCACCCTTTCCTATACGTTTTTCAGGGCAGACAAGTACACAAGTAAATGAACGGGTTTTATCAGGAAATATAATATTTTTTTAAAATTTAATAAATATAAAGAGAGGGGTAACTATGTCCAGTACACATGGTGAATACTACGTTCCACAACCCAGCCACTGGCCTCTGGTCGGTTCACTCGGGTTGTTCCTGGTCACGGGTGGGCTGGCACTGGCATTGCCAGGTAATGCCAGCGACCCGATGGGAAACCTGGGGATAATGTATACTGGTTTCGCAGTCATTATATTGATGCTTTTTGGCTGGTTTGGTACGGTCATCAGGGAAAGCGAGGGTGGCCTGTATAATGATCAGGTAGACCGTTCCTTCCGCATGGGTATGAGCTGGTTTATCTTCTCGGAGGTCATGTTCTTTGCAGCCTTCTTCGGTGCATTGTATTACATTCGAACCTTTTCCGAGCCCTGGCTGGGTGGTGCAGGCAATAACCTGCAAACACATGCATGGTTATATCCGGAATACACATCAACCTGGCCTGCAAACGGGCCTGGAAATGTAGGCGGTAACTTCAGGACGATGGAGGCCTGGGGGATACCTGCAATCAATACCCTGATCCTTCTCTCTTCGGGTGTCACAGTAACCTGGGCACACTGGGGTCTGAAGAAGGCCAATCGTAACCAGTTAATCCTTGGCCTGCTCGGGACAGTGGTACTGGGCTTTACGTTTGTTGGTTTGCAGGCGTATGAATATATCGAGGCCTATCATATATATAATCTGAAGCTGACATCTGGTGCGTACGGCAGCACGTTCTTCATGCTGACCGGCTTTCATGGCCTGCATGTAACGATTGGTGCAATCATGCTTACGGTGGTGTTGTTAAGAAGTATGAAGGGTCACTTTACAGAAGAGCATCACTTCGCCTTTGAGGCAGCCGCATGGTACTGGCACTTTGTTGACGTGGTCTGGCTGGGCCTGTTTATTTTTGTATACTGGCTGGTATAGGGAAAAACAAATTTGTATTATGCGTCGCTGTTGCAGTGGCGCATTTTTTTATAGCGGGTTAATGTGTTGAAGAGCTGATCTATACTGCTGCGAGGCCAGGATATTCTGGCTAAAGCCCGCGCCGGGCATTATTACAAGGCCCCATGTGGTTCAATCAGGCCGGTTGCCTGCCCGATCAGCAAGATGACAAACAAGGCTATTGATATGCCGATGCGCCAGGTGAGCGCCTTGACGGTCCTGTCAGACTTACCCTTGTCTTTCATCATGTAGTACATTCCTGAAAACAATGCTGATATGATGACCAGCAGCAGGGCAACGACCAGTATTTTGAACATAAGCCTTATACTTCAATTATTATCAGTCCCTATATTATATCAAGTACTCAAAATATTTTATATCGGGCTGACAGTAAGGTGACAGAGTTTTGATTCAGATTGGAAAATTCACCTTTGTACCTAAAGCAGGTTTTACAATACTGATGCTGGCGCTGGTCGCGCTGGGTATTTCATTGGGTAACTGGCAGCTCGAACGTCGGGCAGGAAAACTGGCCATACAAAAACTAAGGGGAGACAATTCCCGTCAAAAACCGGTTAGTCTGAAAGTGTCGGACACAAAAAAGGATCTGGTGTTATATAGAAATGTCGAGGTAGAGGGTTATTTCGTGCTGGATAAACAGTTATTACTGGAAAATCAGATGCAGGCGGGGGTCCTCGGTTACCATGTATTTACGCCCTTAAGGATCAAGGATAGTGATAGCTTCGTACTCGTTAATCGGGGCTGGGTAGCCCAGGGTAATGACAGACGTGTATTGCCGAAACTGGCAGGGCCGGTCACTTCAGTCATCATTCAGGGCCGCGTTGAAAATGTACCCGGAATAGGCATAAAGCTGGGTGAGCCTGGAGCGGCAGGTAAACAGTGGCCAAAGCGTGTCATTTATATCGAGTTACCCTGGCTGGAAAAACAGATGGGACTGAAACTGTTTCCCTATGTTGTATACCAGACAATGGGTAAGGACTACGGGTTGATCAGGGACTGGAAAGTCAAATTCGCATCAAAACAAAGAATGACTCCGGAAAAACATATGGGCTATGCAGTACAATGGTTCTCCCTGGCGGCACTGGCCGTTATTATGTACCTGGTGTTGTCGTTCAGGAAGACAGGCAAGACATAGAAAAAGGTAAAATTGTGAATAATGAAGTAAAAAAATCGCTGCTCTCACGTGCATCTGTGCCGTTGATAATAATTTTATTTGTCTCACCAATGGTTGCGGCCTGGATTGTTTTTAATTATTTTCCGGACTCGGTAAGGGGGCTCGGTACTACGAACAAGGGAGAGTTTATAACCCCGCCCGTCAAGGTTTCAGTGGCAGGCTACAAGACGATTGAGGGTAAAACACTACCGGAAGATTATTTCAGTAAAAAATGGACATTTGTTTATATCAATTCCGGGAAATGCAGTAATAACTGTTTTGATCACTTGATGTTACTGAAAAATGTACGCCTGACACAGGGTAAGGAAATTTCACGCATAAAACGATTGTTTGTTATTGACGGAAAAAATACCAGTGAGTTATTTTTAAAAAACATGAAGAACTATCCGGGTATGGATACCGTGCCGTTGTCTACACAGAAAATGCAGGAGGATTTTTTTCAGGCATTCCGGTTTGAAGGGAATACCGACCCGGCCAATGCAGGTTATGTATATGTTGTTGATCCGTCCAGCCAGGTGATGATGTATTACAAAAATGACAAGGGTATATTGATGGTCGGTAAGGACATGCAAAAAGACATGTCCACCTTGTTGCGAAACAGCCAACTGCGAAAGTAAACCATCAGAAATGAGTACGGGTAAGATAAAATTAGTTGATTATTATGAACTGACCAAACCCAAGGTGGTGATGTTGCTGGTATTCACGGCCGTTGTGGGTATGTTTCTGGCAGTACCGGGGATGGTTCCCTGGCAACCGTTGCTCTTTGGGTCTCTGGGCATTGCATTGGCCTCTGCATCTGCGGCCGCGATTAACCAGGTGGTCGACCAGAAGGTCGACGAGGCGATGGCCAGAACGAAAAATCGTCCCTTGCCCCAGCAAAGTATGCCGGTTAAAAATGCGCTGATTTTTGCTCTGGGGTTAGGTGCAATCGGGCTGGGCATTTTATGGTTTCTGGTAAATGAGTTAACGGCATGGCTGACATTTGCATCATTAATCGGCTATGCCATCATCTACACTATGTATCTCAAGCGCGCCACACCTCAAAATATTGTTATCGGCGGGGCTGCGGGGGCGGCACCTCCGGTACTCGGCTGGACAGCGGTCACCAATTCCGTTGACCCGCATTCCCTTTTGCTATTCCTGATCATATTCGTCTGGACGCCGCCACATTTCTGGGCATTGGCAATTTACCGCAAGGATGAATATGCCAAGGTGGGGATTCCGATGCTGCCGGTTACACACGGCGTCAAGTTTACCCGTCTGCACGTGTTGCTATATACCATCCTGTTACTGGTTGCCAGCGTGCTTCCGTTTGCAACCCGGATGAGTGGTGTTTTTTACCTGGGGGGTGCGCTTGCATTGGGGCTGGGTTTTCTCTATTACGCAATTTTATTGATGAAATCAGAAGACAGTATGGTAGCCATGAAAACATTTGGTTACTCTATACTGTATTTAATGGGGCTGTTTGCCTTCCTGTTGATTGATCATTATATTCCTCTGCTGCAAGCTTATTATAATAAATAAGTTGTCCGACAGGCCTCTGGATAGAACACTGGTATCATCCGATCGATGCACAATAACTGTTATCACTGCGATCTTCCTGTACCACCTGGTGCCAGTTACCAGGTCACAATCGATGGCCGGTCAAGAGAGATGTGCTGCCCGGGCTGTCAGGCCGTGGCTCAGGCCATTGTCGATAACGGCCTGACTGATTTTTATCGATATCGTACAGAGAAATCCCGTAACCCCCAACAGGCCTTTGATGAAGCAAAAAAGACATTGTCGCTATATGACAGGCCCGAGCTGCAAAAGAGTTTTGTTACTCAGGATAATGAAAACACCCGACATGCTTCATTGATTCTTGAGGGGATCGTTTGCGCTGCCTGCGTCTGGCTGAATGAACGGCATGTTATGGCGTTAGCCGGGGTGTCCGAGTTTCGCATCAACTATTCAACGCGCCGTGCAACCGTAAAATGGGATGACAGTCTGGTAAAGTTGAGTGATATTTTAAATGCGATTACCTCGATCGGTTATATCGCCCATCCATTCGATCCGGGCCGGCAGGAACAGTTACAAAAGAAAGAGCGTTCGCTTGCCATGCGCAGGTTGGCTGTTGCAGGGTTAGGTGCCATGCAGGTGATGATGCTGGCGGTGGCCATGTATGCAGGCGAAAACCAGGGCATGGAAGAGAGCCTGAAAAATTTCATGAGATGGGTCAGCCTGCTGATAACGGTTCCGGTCGTCTTTTATTCATCCAGTATTTTTTTTAAATCTGCCTGGCGTGACCTGAAGCATAAACAATTAGGTATGGATGTACCTGTATCGCTGGCCATCGGCAGTGCATTTCTTGCAAGTATCCAGGCCACAGTCATCGCACACGGAGAGATCTACTACGATTCCGTTACGATGTTCACCTTTTTTTTACTGGCAGGGCGATATCTGGAAATGATGACCCGGCATCGTGCAGGTCAGGCAGCGGAAGAGCTGATCAGGTTATTGCCCATGGCGGCAACCCTGGTTGTTGACGGGCAGGAAGAGGTGGTCAGTGCCGGCGATTTACGGTGCGGTGATTGTGTGCGGGTCAGGCCGGGGGAAACAATACCGGCAGATGGCATCATAATTGATGGCAACAGTTCTGTTGATGAGTCACTGATGACAGGTGAGAGTGTGCCGGTGGGCAGGACGGTCAAAAGCCATGTGATTGGCGGCAGTATCAATATCGACAGTCCTTTGCTTGTGAGAGTAGAAAAGACAGGTGAAGATACCGTGTTGTCATCGATTGTGCGTTTGCTGGATCGGGCGCAAACAGAGAAGCCGAAACTTTCCAGGCTGGCCGACCGTGTTGCCGGCTGGTTTGTGGGTATTATTCTGCTATTGGCAGGACTGGTCGGCTGGTACTGGTGGCAGCATGACCCGACCAATGCCTTCAGGATTACACTCTCCGTTCTGGTGGTCACCTGTCCCTGCGCGCTTTCACTGGCAACCCCCGCGGCATTGGTGGCAGCAACGGGCCAGCTAACACGGACAGGGCTGCTGATAACGCGGGGGCATGCGCTGGAGACGTTATCACAGGCCGATCATATTATTTTTGACAAGACCGGCACACTGACGTATGGGCGGTTACAGCTACAGGAGGTTATCAACTTGCATTGCGATTCCGCGCAACAGGCGCTGGCCATTGCAGCGGCAGTTGAAACGGGCTCGGAACACCCGGTTGCCAGGGTCATTGTCGAATCAGCGGACCAGATCCCCGATGCGCAACAGCACCTGACCACAACCGGTCAGGGTGTGCAGGCCGTGGTCAATGGAAAACTGTATCGTGTGGGAAAACCCGATTATGTCAGGGAGCTGAATAATGACCCGTTTACACATACTGTCCTGGAAAATGACAGGACGGTAATAGCATTAGGTGATGGAAAAAATACCCTTGCCCTGTTTGTGATGGATGATCTTGTACAGAAAAATGCAGCTGACGCTATCAAGGACTTGCGTGGCCTGGGGCTTTCGGTTTCCTTGCTGAGTGGTGACAGGAAGCCGGTTGTGGACTATATTGCCAAACAGCTTGGAATCAGTGATGCGCATGCAGAAATGTTACCCGGGCAGAAGTTGTCTTTTATTCAGTCACTTCAGCATTCAGGCCAAACCGTGGCAATGGTTGGCGACGGTGTTAATGACGCACCGGTACTGGCCGGTGCGCAGGTATCCATTGCGATGGGAGGCGGGACACAAATTGCACATGCCAGTGCTGACATGGTGTTATTGTCCGGGAATCTGTCGCACATCAGTGAGGGGGTTGTCATGTCCAGGCGAACGCTCTCGGTGATCAGGCAAAACATCATCTGGGCACTGGTTTACAATGCCGTTGCCATGCCCATGGCCGCCGCAGGCTGGGTTGCCCCCTGGATGGCCGCGATCGGTATGTCCGCCAGCTCACTTATTGTGGTGTTAAATGCCCTGAGGCTGACAAGGTAAATCGGGCAAATTATTGCTACTATCCTTAAAACAGTAAGCCACAAATCCATATTAACGAATGAATATACTCTACTTACTGATACCAATCGGAATTATTTTTCTGGGTGTCGCTATCGGCTTGTTTGTCTGGGCGATACGCAGTGGGCAATATGATGACATGGAAGGCCCTGCGCATCGTATTTTAATGGATGATGATGACCCGAAGATTCCCGGAAATGAGAACAAGCCTGAAGTGGAAGGGAATCAGGGTGATGAACGGTAAAGAAATAACCGGGGCCAGTCATCAGTCGTTCCCTGTGATCCCGGATTCCTGTTCTTCTTTGCTATATCATGTCCAGTGTTACCGGCCTTTCCCGGGTACTTCCGGGCGCAGCGACAATAAGGATGGTAATGTTATCATGGCCACCTTCTGCCAGGGCAAGCTGAAGCAGGCGGCCGGCCATTTCCTGTTCATTGATGTCGCATTCCAGCACTTCAGCAATGGCCTCATCCGTGACTTCATCGGTCAAGCCATCACTGCAAAGTAACAAAAGCTGGTTCTTGTATAGTGGTACACGGGTAACGCCCACATCGACCTGTTTAAGGTCATTGGCGCCGATGGCCTGGGTGATGACGTTGCGGTGTGGATGGACAACGGCTTCACTTTTGCTTATTGCACCTGCATCCAGCATTTGTTGAACATATGAATGGTCTCTGGTGACTTGCCTCAGGCGCCGTTGCTCCCAGAGATAGGCGCGGCTATCACCCACCCAGGCTACTTCATAATGATCTTGCTGCAATTGTGCGGCAACGACGGTAGAACCCATACCCGGGAGCCCGAGTCGTTGGTCAGCGGCCATCAGTACAATCTCGTGAGAGGCGGTAATGGCATCAGACAGGTTGCCGCCGTGTTGCAGCTTATCATGGATGAGATCCACGACGATCTGGCTGGCCACCTCGCCACAAGCATGCCCGCCCATTCCATCAGCTACAATCCAGATCCCCAGGTCTTCATCGATAAGGTAGTTATCTTCGTTATGATCCCTGACAAGGCCTGGGTGCGTGATGTGTCCGTAGCTTGGCATATTAATGGCATCAGATTTATTTACTCTAATAATGTTAATCACCTTAACTTAAATTCAGACGTTTTGCACACCGTAAGAATATGCTTTTATTAGTATTTTTATCGGTATTGTTGCGTAAATCTTTAGCTGAATCCACGGATTCAGGTCACTGGTTGCCGGTAATTTTTTGCGGAATGGGACGTATGTTTTTGAAAACAGATATAAATTGAAGCATTGTCAGAGCGAACCGGGCCGGCAAATGCAATTTATTAAAATCAGTATATAATAATTAATTAACATTACTGTTTCCCGGAATATCCACATCAAGTTATGTGCATGAAGATTTTATTTTCTATGTTAAGATATTGACTTTGAGGGAGATTTAATACATTTAGCCTGATTTATGTCACGATTTCCGGGGTAGGTAATATATGGCAAAGGATTTTTTCAAGATTCCCAAAAAGGAAAGGCCGGTTACGTTGTGGGTTCATCCAGAGGGACGCGTTTTGGGCTCTATTTTTATCCGCGAGCAGAGCCTGCATCACATTGGCGAAGAAACCCCGGTAGAGTTGCTGAATCAAATCAAGCCGTTTCTTGTCATTCATCGTGATGATCTGAATGAGTACCGTTTCTACAATAAATCATCCATTGTGCGCCTTGAAATTGAAAATCCGGCTGAAAATAATGCCGAAGAGGATTCAATAGAATGCGAACTTTATATGATGGATGGCTCGCTGATATCGGGCAGTATTCGAGGCGCCTTTCCTCCTGATCGTACTCGCCTGTACGATCATCTGAACAAGGAAGGCGATCAGTTTATTCCCCTTCATCAGGACGATAATAGAGTGTTGCTGATGAATAAAAAATATATTATTTATGCCAAGGCCCTCTGAGTCTGCTTATATCAGGTTTTTTTATGGGACTACTGGATACATTCAAATCTAAAAAGGCCGTTGCTGCAATCCTCGCGGCCGTATCACCCGCGTCCGCCGAGGTCACACAGGCCAAATCAGTACTGAAGAAAATTGGTAATGGCGCAATCGCGGATATACTGGATGCATTGGGGGAAGGGAAAAATATTGACATATTCGAGGGTTTGCTGGAGAAGTCCCTGTCAAACAAGACCCTTGATATATATCTGGATGCACTGGCCTATGATGACAGTTCTGTTGTTCCCGTTGTCAGGCGACTGCTGGGCTCTTCCGGAAAATATGACTGCAATCTACTGATTGATGCGATTGAGCGTGACGATATTCGCAAGGAATATCTGGCTGGAATTATCAAGCAGCAAGCGAAAAACATCAGTCAGAAAAAATTGCTCGAGATCCTGGCGAGTGGCGGCTCCGGGATACGTCAGTCGATTTTCAAGATTCTGCAGGAGATCGGCACAGAGGCGCTGGTTCCCAATCTGGTCAGTTACGCCAGAAGTGAATCTGCGGATACGCGTTATCGTGTTGCAAAACTGATGGCGTCATTCAGCAGCGAGGAAGTCCGCACTACGCTGTTCCAGCTTTTGAAAGATCCCAACAAGAATGTACGTATGGCGGCCCTTGAAGGGTTGTCCGGCCTGACAATACCGGTTCCTGCACACGTGATATGCAAGTTATTACGTGATCCGGATATGATGGTTCAGTCCAAGGCAATTGAAACACTGATTCGTTTGAATGACGCAAGCACTGTAAAATATTTGATTGAATACTTGCAGGATGAATCAGAATATATTCGAAGATCCGCCGTTGAAGTGCTGAATGAAGTGGGTGATGCCAGGGCGATCAAGGACCTGCTAATGGCATTACGTGACCAGGACTGGTGGGTGCGCGTTCGCTCTGCAGACGCGCTGGGTTCAATTGGCGGGCCCCGCGTGGTCGATGCCATACTGGCGCTGATCAAGGATGAGGACCCCTTCCTGCGAAGAACTGCCGTGGAAATTCTCAACACCAGCCAGGACGAACGCGCCTTTGAAAGCCTGGTAGAGGCGTTGCAGGATGAGGACTGGTGGGTTCGTGAACGTGCCGCCGATGCACTGTCGTCAATGGGTAATGAACGCGCCGCCGAACCGCTGAGAAAAATGCTGGACAAGGATCCGCAAACAACACAGGTAGCAATACGCGCACTGGCCAATCTGGGAGATCGTGGTTCAGTAAAAGACCTGATTAAATCTCTTCAAAGCAGCAACAGCGCCGTGCAGAAAGAGGCCATTGCGGCACTCGCGCAGTTGGCAGACGAAAGTAATGTGCAGGATGTGCAGGATGCGGTAACGCAGATGATCGAGGTCAGCGATGACGATGTTGTACAACTGGCAAGTGAAACCGCAGCCGGTCTGGCAGACAAGTTTTCGGGCAAGACACAGGTATTAAGCCGAAAAGATGTCAACCGCATCCGCAAGCAGGTTGACCGGGAACCCGCTGTTGCCCGGGGAAACAACGCAGGGATCAGAATTTCAAATACTGCCAATAGTCAATCTGAAGTTATATTAATAGATGCAGACCGATTGAGACCGGGTGACATGGTCGGTAATCGTTACAAGGTCATAAAACGTGTTGGCAAGGGTGGATTTGGAACAGTTATGCTGGTTGAAGATGAAGTGGTTAATGATGAGTACATCCTCAAATTCCTGAACCCGGCTTTTGCATCTGATCGTTCGGTGGTGAAACGTTTTACCCATGAGCTGCGTTATGCGCGAAAGGTTACACATGAAAACGTTATTCGTATATATGATTTTCTGACATTCGGGAAGTCCTATGCCATATCAATGGAATATTTCTGCAGCCACTCGCTGGCCGATGAACTGGATAAAGGGATACCCAAAGATATACCCCGTATGATAAAGATACTGCGCGATATATGCATTGGCATGAACTCGGCGCAGCAGGTCAACGTCGTACATCGTGATCTCAAGCCTGCAAACCTGTTAATCAATGACAATGACGAGGTAAAGATAGTGGATTTTGGTCTGGCAGCGGCCGCATCTGAAATGGACGGACGAATTACCAAAACGGGTATACTGGTAGGAACGCCAACGTATATGGCACCGGAGCAGGCCCGCGGTGAAGAGATTGATTCCCGTACGGATATTTACAGCCTGGGTGTCATTATGTACAGAATATTTACCGGTCGCCCACCCTATGAAGAAAAAGACCCCATGTCGACCCTGTTAAAACATGTCGAGGGAAAGGCCAGGGCACCGAGGGAATTAAACAAGGAAATACCGGAGCAATTGCAGGCAGTCATTCAGAAGGCGATGCAGGTAAAACCGGAAAACCGTTTTCAGAAATTTGCCGAGTTCAGTGCCGACCTTGATCTTGTTCTGCAGGAGATGGGTTGATGTCAAGAATAAATGCCTTTTTACAGATGGGTAGAGAGCAGAACTGCTCGGATATTCATTTTGCTGTCGGGGCCCCACCGATGGTCCGGCAACTGGGTGAGCTGACACCGATAAAATACAGGGATCTGACTGCTGCGGAATTACAGGACCTGTTGTTTGAAATTATGGATCCGGCACTGAAGGCCAGTTGTACAGAAGGGCATGATCTTGATTTTTCCTACGATCACAATGATGTCGGCAGGTTCAGGGTCAATGTGTTTCACAAGGTCGGCGGGCTGGGAGCCACGTTCAGGGTGATTGCCCCTGAAATACCCACAATGGAAGAACTGGGCCTGCCCCAGGTTGTTGAGAATATGATCCAGACAAATAACGGCCTTGTGCTGATCACGGGTGCAACCGGTATGGGAAAATCGACAACGCTGGCCGCGATGATCAATTACCTCAACAGTAACAAGCGACTTAATATTATTACCCTCGAAGACCCGGTCGAGTTTATCTATGAAAGCAAGATGTCACTTGTCGTGCAACGTGAAGTTGGCAAACATGTCGATACATTTGCAAACGGGTTGCGCGCAGCCTTGCGCGAGGATCCGGATGTTATCCTGGTTGGTGAGTTACGTGATCCTGAAACCATTTCGCTGGCCATGACAGCCGCCGAGACAGGGCACCTGGTTCTGGGGACATTGCATACATCGTCTGCGGTCAAGTCACTGGACAGGATCGTTGATGCCATGCCCAGTGATCAGAAGGCGCAGACATCTACCTTCATGGCACAGAACCTCCGCGGTGTTATCAGTCAGAAGCTGGTGAGAACCGCAGACGGGCGTTCGAGGACGGCTGTTGTTGAAATCATGGTAAATATACCAGCCATATCCAGCCTGATACTGGGGGGCAAGGTTCACCAGATACCGTCAGTATTGCAGACCAGTTCGGACAGGGGGATGCAATTGATGGACCAGGCGCTGATGCAAGCCGTCAGAAACAAGGAGATCGATCCTGATGATGCCTATATCCATGCCAATGACAAAAAGCAGTTTCAGCAATTTGTTGCCAACCCGGATATCCTTCCACCCATAGACCTGTCAGTAAGTTAAGATGTAAATATGGATGAAATCGGTAAAAGAATTAATGCATTCCTTGAGATGGTCGTTGAACAGGGCGGTTCTGACCTGCATCTTGTTTCCGGGAATCCGCCGAGGATGCGCCTTTTTGGCGAAATATACCCGATTAAATATCGAAAGTTGACCGAGAATGAAGTGATGGATCTGCTGACGCAGGTCATGTCGGAACAGAAGAGGAGTGAGTTTGAAGCGCATGGGGGGGCTGATTTTTCATATGAAGTTACAGGGCTATCACGTTTTCGTGTCAATATTTTTCGGCATGTTGGCGGAGTAGGGGCGGTCTTTCGTACCATACCCGAGCAAATTGTCAGCGTTGATGAGCTGCGCCTGCCTTCGGTAATCAAGACACTGGCACATAACAAGAAAGGGCTGATACTGGTTACCGGCCCGACAGGCTCAGGAAAATCAACAACACTGGCATCCATCATTGACCTGATCAACACGGAGAGAAAAGGGCACATTATCACGATCGAGGATCCGATCGAGTATTCGCACAAAAACAAGAATTGCCTGGTTAGCCAGCGTGAAATCGGCACACATACCGATAGCTTCGCCCACGCGCTGAGGTCTGCCTTACGTGAAGACCCTGATGCCATCCTGGTTGGTGAAATGCGTGACCTTGATACCATCAGTCTCGCCGTTACTGCCGCGGAAATGGGGGTCCTTGTATTGGGCACCTTACACACAAACTGTGCCTCGGCAACGATAGACCGCATCATTAACGTATTTCCTTCCGGTGATGAGCCCTATATACGCACTATGCTATCCACATCGTTATGCGGTATTATCGCCCAGCGTCTGGTCAGAACCGTGGATAACAGGGGGCGATTGGCGGCGGTCGAGGTTTTAGTAAATAATACCGCAGTCGCTAATATAATACGTGTGGGCAGGCCGGAGCAGCTCGATAATGTTATTCAGAGTAGTGCCATGCAGGGTATGCAAACCCTGGATTCGGCGTTACGCAAGCTGCTGGATGAAAAACTTATTTCCGGAATCGAGGCGTACAAACATGCCAGTAACAAGGCCCAGTTTGAACAGTACAGGTTATTGCAGGATGAGATGTTCAATTAATCCACAGTGTCTATTCAGGATTTCAATATGACAGCAAAACTTATCATGACGCTGGATGGTGCCATTCTTAAGGAGTTTCCTGTAAACAAGAATAGTATCAGCATAGGACGCCGTCACGGCAATGATATACAGGTTAATGATATGACCATCAGCGGGCGCCATGCGCTGCTGACTACAATTGCTGATAATGTCTTTGTCGAGGATCTCGGTACAACCAATGGTACGATGGTAAATGGTACGTTTACCAACAAGTTGTTACTCATGCACGGGGATATTATCCAGTTGGGCGCACATCAGTTTACCTATTTTTCTGAAGAGAATGTCGAGTACGAATCCACCATGTTCATCAAGGCGGAGATGGATGAAACCCGTATGATCGATACCAATAATCCTGTCGCCAGCGATATGAAAGGGTTGCCGCTCGGTGCTGCAAAATTATTAAACGGGCCCTCGGCCAATATCGTCATGGAAATGCGCAAACCATATAATACCATCGGATATAAAGGCAAAACACTGGCCATGATTGCACGTGCGATGGAGGGCTATACTATTTCTGTTTTTCTCGACAGCAAAGGCCTGAGTGGAAGTATGCTGCCAATGCTGAATGGTGAGCCTATTACAGAGCATTCGGTCAGGTTGCATGAGCACGATATTATCGAAATTTCCGGGTTCCAGATGGAGTTTATTTATCTGAAGTAGCCATTGCCGGGGACGAATAGCTGTTTATTATTTGTACAGCCCGCAGGAAATGAACCCCTTTATTAACCATTTTTTCAATAAGGATTCAGATTGGAATTATTGATACCCGGGGTGATTCCCGGTTATAGGGCAGTATCCGTATGATTTTTTTAGAAAATATTAATAATCAAATAGATAGTTAAGTATATTACTGATCCCTGAATAAAAAAAAGTTTGAAATTAGTCTCTGTTTACCCTTGAAATAATTTCTGTGAAGTTCACAATTATTGCACCAGTATGAGATGTAATATAAGAGATATCTTATATATAAAACAGGAGTTTCCATATTTACATTTCAGGGTTTTTCCTCTGGTGATAATAACAGCGTTCATTGTGGTTATCCGGCTGTCGATTATTTTCGTTATGCCAGTGTGAATGAAGCGCGAGTATCATTTGCTCTTTAACGGCCCTTTAGCAGGGCCGTTTTTTATGCACATTCAAAGAGGGTCAGCCCGTTGTACCGCCCGTACAGTGCAGGGCTCATGGTATGTTCAACCGGGTCACTCAGGAGACGGTGAAAGGGATTTTTTCAGTTTCCTGAGTGCGTTTTGCTCAAGCTGTCTGATGCGTTCTGCCGATATAGAATACCGGGTAGCCAGCTCATGCAGTGTCAGTTTGTCATCCCGTAACCAACGCGAGGCGAGGATATCCTGGCTGCGCTCATCCAGTTCTGACAGTGCTTCACGCAGGCGCCCGGTGTTTTTACCAGACCAGTCATTTTGTTCGATTTCGATCGCCGGGTCAGCCATGTCATGTTCCAGATAGGCTGCTGGAGCAAAGTAGTCGGTGTCATCATCGTTGTTATAGCCATCAAAACCGATGTCCTGACCACTTAAACGTGACTCCATTTCCATGACGGTTTCGGGCTTGACGCCAAGCTCATTGGCAACGGCATTGACTTCACTGTTGTTGAGCCATCCCAGGCGTTTTTTCTTGCTGCGCAAATTAAAGAATAACTTGCGTTGTGCCTTGGTTGTTGCAACCTTGACAATGCGCCAGTTGCGCAGGATAAATTCATGGATCTCGGCGCGAATCCAGTGCACTGCAAAGGAGACCAGGCGAACACCCCGTTCCGGGTCAAATCGTTTGATGGCCTTCATGAGCCCAATGTTTCCTTCCTGGATCAGGTCGGCCAGAGGCAGGCCATAGCCGTTATATCCTCGTGCGACATAGATGACAAAGCGTAAATGCGGCAGTACCAGCTTGCGCGCTGCTTCAAGATCATTATCACGTCCCAGTTGTGTTGCCAGTTGATACTCTTCCTCTGCGGTGAGTACCGGTATGGCATTGGCTGTTTGTATATAGGACTCAATATTGCCCGTCAATGCATGCATTGCGTGATTGAATGTACTTGTTGCAAGTTCCTTACTCATTGGTCGCTTACTCCCCGGTTTATCTGTTTCTATAGTCTATTTTAGCACTCTATAATGGCGAGTGCTAATAATTAGAGGGGTAATTGACAGAAAAGTTCCATACCTGGATAGATGATTAAGTATAATTAAATCAATAATATAGTTTTACTTGGGGCCGGCCTGGTTAAGAAAATCGAAAATACCTGAATCAGTATCAGGTAGTACCATGTGTTCAACGCAGGACGCAGAATGGATGCAAATACGGTTTCTCCCCCCTTCCTTGGCCGCATACAGGGCCTTGTCTGCCAGGTGCAGCAGTTCGTTCAGGTCTATTGAGGGGTGGTCCAGCGTTGAGGCAATGCCAATACTGATGGTGAGCGGGACGTTAACAGGGCACAATCTTTCCACCTTGCGTCTGATCGCCTCGGCCTTGATCTTGGCGGTCTCGATGCCGGTTTTTGGCATGATGATGGCAAATTCCTCACCACCAAAACGAATGATCATGGAATCATCGGAAAAGCTGTCATTGAGCAGCTCGCCCAGAGCGGCGAGCACGTGATCACCGGTAATATGCCCCATGCTGTCATTGATGGATTTAAACAGGTCGATGTCGAGAAGGAATGCACAGGCAGGTTGATTGACCGGGTCTGATACAAATTTCTCACCGTTATCGAGCAAGTAACGCTTGCTTTTGACACCGGTCAGGCTGTCTGTGGCTGCAATCAAACGCATTTCATCTGCCTGTCGTTTCAGTGCGTTGAATTGCTGTTTGATCAATAACAGTGAATGAATACGTGCAATCAGTATCTCTTCTACAATGGGCTTGGTTATAAAATCATTGGCACCTGCATGAAATACCTCGGCCTGTTTTTCAGCGTTATCTGAAACCGTTACGATCAGTACCGGCATTTCCTGTTGTGAAAAATGCAGGCGTGTCCGTATGGCATGAAGCAGGTCTCCGCCTGTCATTTTCTCCTGAAGGTAAAAGTCTGTAACAATGATGTCAAACCCGTGTTCACCAGCCGAATCCTGCTTTATCGATTCTTCAAGCAAGTCGAGTGCCTGTTCGGCGCTGGTTGTGTGGGTTATTTTAAGGCCGTGTTTTTCCATGATGTGCTGTGTAACCATGGCCGCAGTTTTACTGTCTTCTACATAGAGGATGCGACCGACCAGACCTGCGGTACGACGGGTAATCGTTTTAATGAATTCAACAAAAGAGTGATAGCCAAGTGATTTGTCAAAATAATCGGTTACACCTGCCTCGAATCCTTCACGCAACAGGCGGTTGTCGGCATCGCCGGAAACAACGACGATCGGGGTGTAGTGATGCGTTTCAGAACGGCGCGCCTGCCGGGCGAGGTCCAGGCCATCCATGTCAGGCAGCATAAGCGAAGTCGTAATCAGGTCGTATCGTTCCAGGCCCAGATGAGCCAGTGCTTCTTCACCTGTTCCGCACGTTGTTATATATGTGTTACGCATCTCGGCTTTCATGATACGTGAAATGATTGTGCGCGAGACCTCCGAACCATCGACAATCAGGACACTTACCTTTTTATTGAGTATGGATTGATTCATTGATCTAAAGCAGTTATCCAGGGTAATTATTAACAAAGTCCGGTATTCTATCCATGCGAGAATGATAGATTCAGCGTCCCTGTACTTTCCCGCACTATGCTGTGAAACACCACAGGGACGCTGAATCTATCATTCTCGCATGGATAGAATACTGTTAAGTACAAAGTATGGCTGAGTTTGAATATTTAACAATACCTTTAGTAAAGTATTTTCAGTTTTATATTGAGACCGGTGGCCGGACAAGCCTGCTTCCGCGATCCTGGTGAGAAATGCGGGCTAGCGGGGCTCAATTTCGTGCAGATGCCTGCTCACCGCGATCCACGAGCCGATCAGCCCAAGCGACAGGCCGGAGCCAAGAAGTATCAGCGTATCCTGCCATAGTAACGTAGATAATGTGAAGCTACTGTTATACAGGCCTGCAAGATGTTGTACCGGGCCACTTAAAAAACCCAGCGATGCCTCGATCATGATCCACGACATGGTGGCGCCCAATATCCCGTACCAGAACCCTGTATACAGAAAGGGTCTTCTGATAAAGGCATTGGTGGCACCGATGAGTTTGACAATTACAATTTCGTCACGCCTGCTTTGTATATCCAGCCTGATCGTATTACCGACTGTCAGTAATACAGCCAGGGCCAGCAGGCCAGCGATGGTGAATACGCCACGCTGGCCAATTTCCATTATGGTATAAAGTCGTTTTACCCATTGCATATCCAGCTGTGCAATTTCTATTTCCGGAATGAGACGCAGTTTTTCCACCAGAATAGCAATCTGCGCCGGCGTACTGCTTTCCTCGGTGGGTTTGATAATTAATACGGCCGGTAGCGGGTTGTCATCCAGTACATCCAGTGCCTCACCAAAACCGGACAGGCTCTGGAACTCGGTCATGGCTTCATCTCTCGACAATACCTGAAGAGATTTTATTTCCGGCATCAGCCGCAATTGTTGGCCCAATTCTGCCGCACGGGCATCATTAACACTGAGTTTTGCAAACAGGGATATTTGTGCCGCACCATTCCAGCCACCACTGACTGTCTGCAGGTTTTGCAATAAAAGATACAGGCCGGAGGGGAATGCCATGGCGATACCAATAACTGCAATCGTCATCAGGTTGGATAATGGCGACCTGTACAGCTTGCCCAGACTGGAAAGAAAAACCTGTACGTGATTCAGAAGGTACGCGGTGAAGCGGGAGTTCGGCCTGCTTGCATCGGCGGCACCACGAGTTGTATTTTCCTTTGCTGACTGTTTCATGATGAAAGACGCTCATCAATTTGATTGTGTAACCTTCCCTGATTCAATGTAAGGACACGGTGGCCCATGCGATTAACCAGGTCCAGATCATGTGTTGCAATCATGACGGTGACGCCGACCTGGTTAAAACTTTCAAACAATTTCATGATTTCCCGGGATAATTCGGGATCAAGGTTTCCGGTGGGCTCATCGGCAAGTAGCATCGGGGGTTTGTTGGCCACGGCGCGAGCAATGCCAACCCGTTGTTGTTCGCCGCCAGACAAGGTGACCGGCATTTGTTTTTCTTTTCCAAGCAGCCCTACCTTGTCCAGTGCGGCACGTACCCGCTTGCCGATTTCCTGGTGCCGGTATCCGGCAATTATTAGCGGAAGGGCGACGTTATCAGAGACAGTACGGTCAAACAGCAGTTGGTGATCCTGAAAAATAATGCCGATATTCCTGCGCATGAATGGAATTTTTCGCCTGCTTACCGTGGCCAGATTGATGTTATTCAACAGCGCCTGTCCACGGGTGGGTTTTTCTATCAGGGAAATAATCTTGAGCAAGGTGCTCTTGCCTGCACCGGAATGCCCGGTTAAAAATGCCATCTCGCCATCATCCAGATCAAAGCACACATCGGAGAGAGCCTCATGCCCCCCGGGGTAACGCTTGAAAAGGTTCTGAAAACGAATCATATGTGCAGTCTGCCAGTTATTGTCGGGTGACCGACTATTATTCTAGATGATCCTGCCTGTTGATGGTATGGGTGAATTATTTTTCAGGCTACTTGTCCTGCCCAAACAATGCCCTGATAAATTCCCCGGCATCGAAGACGCGCAGGTCGTCTATACCTTCCCCGACGCCGATAAAGCGAATGGGTATTTTCAGTTTATTGGCAATGGCAAAGATAATGCCGCCCTTGGCTGTTCCATCCAGCTTGGTGATGGTAATGCCAGTCAACCCGACTGCCTGGTTAAACTGGCTGGCCTGGGACAGGGCATTCTGGCCAGTGCCTGCATCTACGACCAGCATGACTTCGTGGGGGGCTGTCTTGTCCAGTTTGGCTATGACGCGTTTTATTTTTTTCAGCTCCTCCATCAGGTTGTCCTGGGTATGCAGGCGCCCTGCGGTATCGGCGATCAAGACATCGGCCTTGTGCGCGCGGGCAGATTCAACGGCATCAAAGATGACCGATGCCGAATCTGCTCCGGTGTGCTGGCCTACGACATGGATATTATTTCTCTCGCCCCATGCCTGGAGTTGCTCAACAGCGGCCGCACGGAAGGTATCGCCTGCAGCCAGCATGACGGAGTGGCCCTGCTGCTGTATGTGTTTGGCCAGCTTGCCAATGGTCGTGGTTTTTCCCACACCATTGACGCCGACGACCAGGATGACAAAGGGTTTGTGGTCACCGTCGATTTCGAGTGGATGGCTGCAGGGGGCGATGATATCGCTCATGCCCTGCTGTAGCGCCGTCATCAGGGCGTCACCATCGGCAAGCTGTTTGCGTGAAACCTGCCGGCCCAGGTCGCTGATAATCTGCCGGGTGACCTCGACGCCCACATCGGCGGTCAATAGCCGGGTTTCCAGGTCTTCGAGCAGTTCATCATCAATTTGCCTGCTACCCGTAACCAGACTGGCCAAGCCATCAGTCAGGCTGGACCGTGTGCGTGACAATCCATTTCTGAGGCGGGCAAAAAGCCCCTGCTTTTCAGGGTTTTCGGTGGTGTTTTTCGACTTTTTTTTATTGAAACCAAACATATTATCGAAGGTCATAAGTTAATTATCTGCTATATTCTACCACTTCTTAAAAAGGAAACCGATTTTATGCAAAGAGTGAACAAGCTGGCTGTATTCTGTATCTGCCTGGCGACGTCCATCGTGGCCCAGGCGGGCGTCTCGGAATACCGTCTGGACAACGGTCTGAAATTGATTGTCAAGGAGGACCACAGGGCGCCGGTTGTTGTATCACAGGTATGGTACAAGGTAGGTTCCAGCTATGAACATAATGGTTCAACCGGGATATCCCATGTGCTTGAACACATGATGTTCAAAGGGACGAAAAAACATCCGCCTGGTGAGTTTTCCCGGATTATTTCTGCCAATGGCGGGCGTGAAAATGCCTTTACCGGCAGTGATTATACCGCCTATTTCCAGCGCCTCGAAAAATCACGCCTGAAGGTCAGTTTTGAGCTTGAGGCAGACCGGATGCGTAACATACTGTTGACTGATGAGGAGTTCCGGAAAGAGGTCAAGGTGGTCATGGAAGAAAGGCGTTTGCGTACCGAGGATAAGCCCGAGTCCTTTACCTACGAACAATTCAATGCCGTGTCATATATCTCCAGCCCCTATCGCATACCCACAATAGGGTGGATGAACGACCTGAAGAACATGCAGGTCGATGATCTGAAAGACTGGTACAAGAGGTGGTATGCGCCAAATAACGCAACTGTTGTTGTCACGGGTGATGTGAATGCAGAAGAGGTCTATGCGCTTGCCAAAACCTATTTTGGCCCGATCAAGCCCTCCACCGATCTGGTTCCACCCAGGCCACAGACAGAGCCTGTACAAAAAGGCATGCGCAGGATACAGGTCAAGATACCTGCCCAGTTACCCTACTTGTTACTGGGTTATCCTGTGCCCGCGCTGCTGGGTGCTCAAAATGATTGGGAGCCCTATGCGCTGGAGGTGCTGGCAGGTATTCTGGATGGTGGTACCAGTGCGAGGTTGGCAACGCGGTTGATCAGGGGACGGGGGATACTGACCAGCGCCAGCGCAGGTTATAGTCTGAATACCCGGCTCGCCAGCCTGTTTCTGCTCCAAGCGGTCCCTGCCCAGGGGCATACCGTCAGGGAGGCAGAAAAAGTGCTGTTAAAGGAAATAAAGGAATTGCAAACCACGCCGGTCAGTCAATCCGAGCTGGATCGTATCAAGGCACAGGTGGTGGCGGGTAATGTATTTGAACGTGACTCCATATTTTATCAGGCCATGCAGATCGGCACATATGAGACGGTCGGCCTGGGCTGGAAACGAATCGACGAGTATGTTGAAAAAATCCAGTCTATCACGCCGGAACAAATACAGGCCGTGGCACGAAAATACCTGGTCGGGGACAGGCTCAACGTCGCTGTACTGATACCTTTGCCGATGAATGAAAAAGCAGGCCACAAAACTGCAGGAGGTCAGCATGGTCATCACTAATAACATTTTCAGGTTTACCCTTGTTCTATGCCTGTCGCTGGCATCATCCCTTGTTCAGGCTACACCTGAAATTCAATACTGGCAGAGCCGCCATGGTGCCGAGGTGTATTATGTCCATGCGCCCGGCCTGCCGATTGTAGACCTTCAGATTACCTTTAACGCCGGGAGTGCAAGGGATGGTGATCTGTCCGGGCTGTCATCACTGACCAACCATATGCTGGGGATGGGCGCGGGGGGTCTTGATGCAACTCAAATCGCACAGCGTTTTGAAGGTGTCGGCGCCATATTCAGTCATGATGTGGATCGCGATATGGCATGGCTGAAGCTGCGCAGCCTGTCACAAAAGAAGTGGCTCGACCCGGCGGTTGATACCTTGTCCCTGGTTCTTGAAAAACCGAATTTCTCGAAAAAAGATTTTGACCGGGAGAAAAAAAGATATCTGATCAGTTTGAAGGGTGAGAGGCAGAATCCCGGAGCGGTGGCTTCGCGGGCCTTTTACAAGGCAATTTATGGTAATCACCCCTACGGCAATATGCCAAATGGTACCGAAAAAACGATCAATAATATCTCACGCAATAACCTGAAAAATTTCTTCAGAAAATACTATGTTGTCCGCAACGCGACAATTGCGATTGTTGGTGATCTTGACAAAAAGGCGGCCGCCAGCATGGTTGAACGGCTGCTTGAAAAAGTCCCTTCCGGCAAGGCGGCCCCCCCTTTACCTGAGGTTGCAGAGCTAAAGGAAGCAAAAACAATCCGGCTGTCTTTCCCGTCATCGCAGTCCCATGTGCTGATGGGGCAACCCGGAAACTATCGCGGAGACCCTGACTACTTTGTCATGTACCTGGGCAATCATGCGCTGGGTGGAGGGGGGCTGGTTTCACGTCTGGGTGAAGAGATACGTGAAAAACGCGGTTTATCCTATAGTGTTTACAGCTACTTTCTGCCATTGGCGCGCAAGGGTATCTTTCAGGCAGGGATGCAGACCAAAAATACCCAGGTTGACCTGGGTGTCAAGGTATTACGTGAAACCATCAGGAATTTTATCGACAAGGGTATAACCGAAAAGGAGCTGATTGCCTCACGTAAAAACATCACCGGGGGATTTCCACTGCGTATTGACAGTAACAAAAAAATCCTGGGATACCTGGCCATGATCGGGTTTTATAAATTGCCGTTGACCTACCTCAACGACTTCAATAAAAAAATAGATGCCATTACATTGAAACAGATACGAGAGACCCTGCGCAGGCGGTTGCACGTCGACAGGATGGTGACGGTTATTGTTGGCGGGGGACAGTAAACAACCCATTTACCCATGCCACGCCGCCAGCCAAAAAACAAAAAACACACGGGCAACCAGGTTCGTATCATCGCTGGCGACTGGCGTGGCCGCAAGATCGGCTTTCCCGATGCCCGGGGGCTTCGTCCCAGCCCCGATCGTGTACGGGAAACCTTGTTTAACTGGCTGCAGGGGTATGTGCCAGGTGCACGTTGTCTGGATCTGTTTGCCGGCAGTGGCGTGCTGGGGCTTGAGGCCCTTTCCCGCGGTGCAAGGGAGGTGGTATTTGTCGAGAAAGATCCTTATGTGGTCAAGAGTTTACAGTCCGGCATTCACGAATTAAATGCAGGAGACCGGGCAGGACTGGTTAATAATGATGCACTGGTTTATCTCGGGACACCCGGATGCGGAACATTCGATATCGTGTTTATCGACCCGCCCTATAAGCAGGGCCTGGTAATGGAATGTGTGCGCAGACTGGATAAAAACCGGCTGGTTGAAGACAGGGGGTTGCTGTATCTGGAGCAGGAAAGTGGCCTGGAGGCTCCCGATTTACCCGAAAACTGGGTAGTATTGAAGTCCAGGCAGGCTGGACAGGCCAGCTATTGTCTTGCACAGGCACCGGACAGGGGGACGGATGAATAAGCGAATCGCAGTCTATCCGGGCACATTTGACCCGATTACCAATGGCCACACGGATCTTGTACACCGTGCCGTGCTGTTGTTTGAGCAAGTGATTGTGGCTGTGGCAGAGAACCCTTTAAAAACAACGACTTTTCCCATCGAAGAGCGGGTTGGTCTGGCAGAAGATGTGCTTGTCGGGGTCGATAATGTCATGGTGTGCAGTTTTGATACGCTACTGGTCGACTTTGTACAGAAACACGATGCCAGGGTGATCCTGCGTGGTTTGAGGGCGGTATCGGACTTTGAATACGAGTTCCAGCTGGCGGGCATGAACCGCCGTCTGGCACCCGCTGTTGAAACGCTGTTTCTGACCCCGGCGGAACAATATAGTTACATATCCTCCAGTCTGGTTAAGGAGATTGCAGGTCTGGGTGGCGATGTATCGGAATTTGTTCATAAAAAGGTCGGGGCTGCATTAAATAGAAGGATGCGCTAATATAGTCATATATATGCTTAATATAAAGACCAGCCGGGTCAGGAGGATATTATGGCGTTGTTGATCACTGATGAATGCATCAATTGTGATGTATGTGAGCCTGAATGCCCGAATGCTGCAATTTTCCAGGGTGATGAGATCTACGAGATCAACCCGGATCTGTGTACGGAATGTGTAGGCCATTATGACACGCCACAGTGTGTCGATGTCTGCCCGGTTGATTGCATTCCGAAAGACCCGGATCGAGTCGAGAGCCAGGATGAGTTGATGGTCAAGTATAAAAAACTGCAGGGAAATGAAGTGGCCTGACGGCAGGGAAAAGGGCAGGCTCCTGGGGGACCTCTGATCAATTCATGAACTCGCATCTTACACTCGGAAAACCCGGTTTCTGTGTTGCGAATCTTCGCTATAGCTTGCTATTACGTGCGATTCGACGCCTTTAATCTGTATTTTCCGAGCACCATCTGCTTCGCCCGGAATTAATCAGATACTCCCTGAAGAAAGAATGAAAAAGTGGCTTTGCAACCGGGTGCCTGGTTCAACTCACTGTCCCGTTAACATGTAACGAATACAGTTGAAATGTAAGCGGCAAGTGCGTTTCGGGCTAACCCGCAATCCGGACATGGGACCGGCAAGCCGAATCAAGACACGCAAAACAGGCCATCCATGGCGGCTCGGCTGCCGCATCCGTGCGGCAGAAGGTCTTGACTCGGCTTACCGGTCCCATGTCCTCACATCTATATGTGCTTCATAAAGTTAACGGGACAGCCATGGGCTCAACTCCCTTTTTTTGATCTGTTGAGCTTGTCCAGCATGGCGCCACCTATATTTTGCAGGGTCAATTCGGGCCAGGGGATGGTGGTGTTGCCAGTCTTGAATGATCTCAACACATTTCCGGCAAAAACCAGCGGAGCCACCAGTTTTTTATGGAGTGGTGTCTTGTAGTCGTTATTGTTCGGGCTGATCAAAAGGGCGGTAATATCGTCATGGGTTAAACCGGACGGAGATTGTGCAGAGATGCTTTCGAGCAGGACGGCAATCAGGTTTTGTTTCTGCAGGTTTGTGAAGGAATTAAGCAATGCACACAGACCGGATTCGCCCAGCATGGACCCGTCGGGCAGCCTTGCTTCAATGAGTGAGTCGGTATAACACAGCATCATATCATCCTTGTTCAGGCGTAAATGAATTTCTGAATAACTGACATCGCCGGTTACGCCGAGGGGGATGTTGCTCATCTCTTTTTCGGCAGATGAATCCTGTTGCACAAGTTCCCATTGCCCTGTCCGTTTCCTGAAAATCAGCGGGTGAGGATGCCCTGCATTGCATAATCTCAGTTCATTGACGGGGGCGAAATATGACAGGGCGACGGCCGTGGCAAAACGACCCTGTCTGGATTTATTTAAAAACTGCTGATTCAGGGACTTCAGGAAACGGGTCTGGCTGATGAAATTAACATATCGGCGCATGAGTTGTCGTAATGCAAGGGCAGTATCGGCCACATCTTCGCCGTGGCCGCTTACATCTGCAACCAGCAAACGTGTAATTCGACCTGTTGCACAGGATGATAAATAATGAACGTCACCCCCGTCTTTTGCACCGCCATAAGGACGACTGTAGACCCAGGCATCCAGCCCACCCAGGTTGATACAGCTTTCGGCGAAATGATTGCCGCCCCATATCTCCATGCATTGCAACTGGTGTTTATCGGGCATAGCCTGGCTACCTGCTTTCACATATTTTTGTCGGGATGAATTGTTTGATACATTTCAGGCGATTAAGTTTCATGCGTAGCGGGCCCATTATCCTGAAATCATCCGTCAGGCGGCATGTGCCGGTGTTTTCTACTATCCTTGTCGGTAAAGACGGGCATATAATCGTGTGAAGTGATGACAAAAAATAATGATAAATTAGGCAAATTGACACCACAACAGGCCTGGGACAAGTTTCAGGCCGACCACCGCGCAGTATTGGTCGATATTCGTTCGACAATGGAGTATCTGTTTGTCGGCCATCCGTCCGGTGCAGTGCATGTTCCGTGGATTGACGAGCCTGACTGGGTGGTCAACCCGAATTTTGTTACCGAAATACGCAAGCTGATGCTGGGCGGGGTCAGTTGTGAGCCGGGAGAGCACTGTGCACCTGTTATTCTGATTTGTCGAAGTGGCAAGCGCTCCAAGGAAGCGGGCTGGAAATTAATCGAGGCCGGACTTGAGCAGATATATCATGTGACAGAAGGCTTTGAAGGTGAGCTGGATGAGAACCATCAGCGTAGTACAATGAATGGCTGGCGGTTTCGCGGGCTTCCCTGGGAACAATGCTGATCAATAAAACCGCTGTATGATGCCCCATATCCTGTCTGGACAATTGATATTCAAAATTATTTATTTATACTATGGGTCATAGTTTTTATCTATTATTCTACCCGTATTAATCATGAATCTGCGAGATCTGAAATATATCATTAGCGTGGCAGAGACCCGCCACTTCGGAAAGGCATCCGAGCGTTGTTTTGTCAGTCAGCCGACCCTCAGCGGCCAGATAAAAAAGCTGGAAGAGGAGCTGGGGGTGATCATTTTCGAGCGTACCAATCGCTCGGTGGAGATTACCCCGATAGGCGAGGCCATTATGGCGCATGCATACCGGATTCTCGAACAGGTCGGTGCCATTCAGCAGTTGGCACTTGCCCACCAGGACCCACTGGCCGGGCCGTTGCGTATCGGTGCAATCCCTACCCTGAGCCCCTATTTAATGCCACTGATCCTGATGCCACTGAAAAAACAGCATCCGCAAATGAAGTTGGTCCTGTCTGAAGAAATGACCGATATTCTGCTGGGGAGATTGCACAATTTCGAGATTGATGCCGCCCTGCTGGCGACACCCGTAGATGAACAGAGCCTGGACGTCATACCATTATTTGATGAGCCATTCTGGCTTGCATATCCGCGCGAACATCCGTTTTATTATAAAGATGAAATCTCCAGGTCAGACCTGGATAAAACGGAGCTGTTGTTATTATCGGAAGGCCACTGTCTGGCAAAACAGGCAATGGATGTCTGTCACCTTAAGGATCGCAAGGGGCAGGGTGATATGGCTGACTTGCGGGCATCGAGCCTGGAGACCTTGTTGCAACTGGTCGGTGCCGGGTTTGGTTCAACCCTCGTTCCGGCGCTCGCCCTGCGTGGGTCGTGGGCCAGCGGAAGTGGCATTGTTGCCCGCAAGCTGAACCTGAAGGATGCATACCGTCGTGTCTCGCTGGTGTTCAGGAAAAGTTACCCGGGACGAAAGGCACTGGATGAGTTTGCACGGGTTATTCTGGAAAATCTGCCCGATACCGTCTCCCCGGTTATTGCCCGAAAACCCGTTAAAAAGAGGACGCGCCCGCCATAAAATCCTGAAGAGATAATATATCCAGATCCAGTTTGCCGTTCCTGACCGGCGGGCACCAGAAACAGGCGCCATTGACCGGGCGTGTGAATGTGAGCAGGGCATCACGAATGGTGTCTTCATTACCGAGCATTCGGCCCAGTATTTTTTCAAAGGCATCAAAAGATTTTCCAAAGGCCACAAAGACCAGGCCAGCATCCATACCCTCGGCCCACGGCATGGAACGGCGAAGTATGAAGGCCTCCGGATCAAAACTTTCCTGTGCCGCCCGTTTCACATGGGCTGATTCCGGTGCGGTTTCAAATTCCTCGTTATCACTGATATGACGGCCGATTACATCGTCACGCTGTTCAGTTGTCATCTCATCCAGAACATCAAAATCGTGTAACCATTGCTGGACTGCAACAAAGCTGCTTCCGTCCAGCCCCGGGCCCTGACCCTGGACGATGGCGGCCTGAATTGCGGCCTCTCCCGAGGGGTTTTCTGTGCCATCCTCATAACCGCTCAGGTCACGATTCTGGTCATACTGAAAGGCATCGATTGCATCTACCAGCATGAAACCCGGTGCAAGCAAGGATTCTATCTGGCGTGAGCGATGGAACAGTTCACCACGGTCAACACCGCGCAGCCAGCACCACAGCGTAGCCGGTGTTGACGGGATGTCGATGCCAGGCCCGGTTTGCGGTTGCAGGGACCGCAGGCCCGGAACCTCCTTGCCCAGGAGACTGACCAGCGATTGCCCAAGACCAACCACGGTTGAATCCGTTTCAATGCTGTTTGCCAGGGCGGTTAATGCGGTTTTAATCCCGGCTTCGGCGCCGACAGTAAAGGTCAAATAACGGGCGAGGCTGGTCCCCTCTGCGAGTATGCCGGGCTGAGTCAGTAACATGGCTGCATTCCTGTATATGAGAGTGATGCCCCAAGATTAACCGACATAATCACGGAGTGAAAGTACATTGTCCCGCTCTGTATACTCATCATGCACGTATTATTAATAGTCAAAAACGATCAATATAATTAATTTAAACGATTATACCGATTTATGGTTATGTTCGATAATTCACTCCACAGACAGATAGTAAACCGATTAACCGAAAGGGGGATAAACCATGTTAGAGAATCGTGAAGGCCGGAACGTGCCACAGGTATTCATTAATGGTGATCTCATTGGTGGTGCTGAAGATCTGGAACACTATATGTCCCGCCATGCGAAAAATGCGGCATAACAACCACGGGCCATCCTGTGTCTGAATTAACTTACGGTTATTAGAGGCAGGATGGTTCCTTCAGGCTGGCCGGGTGGTTTTATTTGCCAGTGAGTCTATTTAAGGTAGTGAATGGATTTTTTGATACCGAGTTTTCGGCTACGGGCCTGTTGGGATACGATGCCGCGGATACGGTATTCCTCTGTGATCAGCATTTCTTCATATGCTTTATTTAGTGCGACCAGATAATGTTTTTCATCCCGTACAATAAACTGCCGGAACGTGGTTTCACCTTTATAGTCAATAACAATGTATGCACCATGGTGCAGGGGTACGGCGGGGTCGACAATGATGATCGCACCATCCATGAACTCCGGCTCCATACTGTCTCCCAGTACCTGCAGGGCAAAGGGTGAATTGGATGCGCAGGCGCTGATATCTCCACCGGTTAATTCATTCATTTCCATAAAGCTATCCTGGCGATGTTCAACGGGTGAATATCATAGCATTTTACAGAGATTATCGCTAACCACTTGTAATGTAGTGAATTATGATTTTATCGTTGGCATCGGGGGCAATAAAAGGTCGAGCGTTGCCCGATCATAAGCTTGCGGATAATCCCGCCGCATTGATAACAGTTTTTACCCTCCCGCCCATAGACATTCAGTGACTGGCTGAAATAGCCGGGTTTTCCATCACTTCGGGTAAAATCTTTCAGGGTGGTCCCTCCCTGTTCGATGGCCTGGCTCAGTACAGACTTGATAGCCATAACCAGTCTGCCCAGTCGTTGCTTTGAAATTTTTCCAGTCGCGGTTTCCGGGTGTATCCCGGCACGGAAAAGGGCCTCGCTGGCATAGATATTTCCAACCCCGACAACAATTTTAGCGGTCATGATAAATGTCTTTACGGGCAGTATTCGCCCACTGGCCTGCTTGTGGATGGTGTTGGAATTAAATTGATCTGTTAACGGTTCAGGGCCCAGGCCCGCCAGTCGTTTATGTTTCAGCGGGTCTTTACCCGTCCATAAAACCGCCCCGAAGCGGCGTGGATCCCGTAATCTCAGGACAAGGTTATTTTCAATAACCAGGTCAAAATGGTCGTGTTTTTCAGCCGGGGTGGACGATGGCAGTATTCGTAAACTGCCCGACATGCCAAGGTGGATAATGATGGTACCCGTATCCGTTCCAATCAACAGATATTTGGCGCGCCGCCGAACCGAATGAACCCGGCTGCCTGTTGCCTCTTTTGCCAGTCTTGAACTGACTGGCCACCGCAAACGCCGATCCCTGACGATAACGCGTTTGATTTTTCGATCCAGCAGGTGTGGTTCAATGCCACGGCGGGTCGTCTCAACCTCTGGTAATTCAGGCATGGTTTTTGCTCGGTCTGATGGTAAATATTATTGTGGAGATGATCATAACAAACCGCAAACGGAAGTGGTTTTCAGGGTCGATTTGATCGAAATGGCCAGCGTAAACATTGAATTGTGAATGTTTCACCCCTATATCAGATATATCGACACGGCCCTGTCCCGTTAACCCGTAACGAATGTAGTTGAAACGTAAACGGCAAGTACATGTTGGGCTGACCCACAATCCGGACATGAAACCGGCCAGCCTGATCAAGACATGCCATCCAGGGTCGCCCGGTTACCGCATCCCTGCGGCAGACGGTCTTTTTTTGGTTATATCGGCCCCGTGTCCCCACATTTATATGCGCCTCATAAGGTTAACGGCACAGCAGAGAGATATCAATGTAGGCTAATAATAACCAAACTGGTTGATTTTATTTGAATTATCCGGTGCTGAAGGGAAACCTTCGCTGGACAGGGGCACAGTAATTACACTATAGTCTGTCCTCAAGAAGAGGATGCAGAATGCCTCATGTTCTTAATTAACTATATTTTATAGAGAGTAGCGTCCAATGTTAGATCAAATTCTTACATTTCTGGATAGGGGATTTCTCAATCTGGATATGTTTCAACTGGTTTTAGTCGTACTGGCCATGGTTCAACTGACCATCGCCTGCGTCACTATTTATTTGCATCGTCACCAGGCACACCGCGGCCTGGACATGCACCCGGCACTGGCGCATTTTTGCCGACTATGGTTGTGGATGAGCACCGGTATGTTGACCAAGGAATGGGTTGCCATTCATCGCAAGCACCACGCCAAATGTGAAACAGAAGAAGACCCGCATAGCCCGATGGTCGATGGTATCAACAAGGTCTTGTGGGATGGCGTAGGCCTTTATAAAAATGAAGCGAAGGTACAGGCAACCATGGATGACTATGGCCATGGTACACCCGATGACTGGCTCGAGAACAAGGTTTATACCCACTTCAAGCAAGGCGGTATTTACCTGAACCTGTTGCTCGATGTCTTTTTATTCGGTGCCGCGGGCATCGTGGTCTGGGCTATCCAGATGGTCTGGATTCCATTCCATGCCGCCGGGATCATTAACGGTTTGGCACACTTCTGGGGTTATCGAAATTATGAAACACGGGATGCCTCTACCAACCTGTGGCCCATTGCGTTCTGGATTGGCGGTGAAGAATTACACAACAATCATCATGCCTTTCCGAGTTCCGCCAAGTTCTCCATGAAGAAATGGGAGTTTGATATAGGCTGGATGTATATTCGCGTGCTGTCGGCATTGGGGCTGATCAAGGTGAAAAAGGTTGCCCCCCGGCCACATATCGACAAAAGCAGGGATACCATTGACCTTGAAACCATCAAGGCGGTTTTCGCAAACCGTCTGCATGTCATGGCAAACTATGCCAGGCAAGTAACCCTGCCGGTTCTGAGTCAGCAGGCATGTGAGGACAGTACTTGCCAGAAGGCCCTGCGCAAGGCCAAATCACTGTTGATACGGGAATACCCGCAAATGGATGAGAATTCCAGGTCCGAGCTCGATGAGGTGCTGAACTCCAGTCAGGAACTGGAGACTGTGTACAAGTTCCGTATGCAGTTGCAGGAAGTATGGAATCGTGCTGCGGCCAGCCATGAAACACTGGTGCAGGCATTAAAAGACTGGTGTGCACAGGCAGAAGAAACCGGCATCAAGGCATTACAGGATTATGCACGCAGTTTGCGTAACTACAGCCCGATGCCTGCCTGAAAAGCGGGTTCAGTCGAGTGTTAAAAAAGCCGCCTTCCAGGCGGCTTTTCTATTGGGGCGTGTAATTGATTATTCAGGAGTTACCGGATTTCGTAGTCATATTCCATAATCAACGGTGAGTGGTCGGAGAAGCGCCTGTTTTTATAGATGGAGGTTTTACGTATCCTGTCTTTCAGGCCGGGTGTAACGATCTGGTAATCAATGCGCCAACCTGTATTATTTGCCCAGGCCTGTCCGCGGTTCGACCACCAGGTATATTGATCCGGTTTTCTGTTGATGACCCTGAATGCATCAACAAACCCGATGGGGCCAAAGACCTCATCCAGCCACGCATGATCTTCAGGTGTGCAGCCCGAGTTTTTCTGGTTACTTTTCCAGTTTTTTATATCGATTTCCTTGTGTACGATATTCAAGTCACCACAGATGATGTATTCACGGTTCTGTTTACGCATACGACGCAACTCCTGTGCAAAACGCCTCATAAAGTCGAGTTTGTTCGCATGTCTTTCCTCACTGGATGATCCCGAAGGCAGGTATAGTGATGCAACGCTGAGGCGACCAAAATCGGCCTGGAGGTAACGGCCTTCTGTATCACAGTGGTCCCAGCCGAGACCAAAGCTGACGCGGTCCGGTTCGTGACGCGTATAAATGGCGGTACCACTGTATCCTTTCTTTTGTGCATCATAAAAAAAGGAATGATACCCTTTGGGATGAAAGACAGGGTCGGCCAACTGGTCTTCCTGGGCCTTTGTTTCCTGTATGCAAATTACATCGGCCTTCTGGCGTTTCATCCAGTCAAAGAAACCTTTTTTTGCCGCTGCCCGTATTCCATTAAGATTTGCGCTGATGATTTTCATTACGACATTATGACAGGGTAAATATAAAAGGGAAAAGGTACAAGGGAAAAGATACAAGATACAAGGTACAAGCTAAAAAAGGGTTGTGCCAGATTTTTCCCTTTTCCCTTTTATCTTGTCCCTTTTGCCTTTTACCTATATTCTGCCAATACGCTTCAGGAGTATTTTTGCATGCAGGCCTATAAACATGATTTTCTTGAATTCGCCATAGAGACAGGCGTGCTTCGCTTTGGTGAATTCATATTGAAATCAGGCCGTACCAGCCCTTATTTTTTTAATAGTGGTCTGTTTAATACGGGTACCAGCCTGGCACGTCTGGGTCGCTATTATGCCGAGGCCATTGTGGCATCGGCTATCGAGTTTGATATGATTTTCGGCCCGGCTTATAAAGGCATACCCCTGGCAGCCAGTACCACCATCGCGTTGGCCGATCACCACAACAGAAATGTGCCTTATGCGTTTAACCGCAAGGAGGCCAAAGACCATGGTGAGGGTGGATCCATTGTCGGGTCACCGCTTCAGGGCAAGGTACTGGTGATAGACGATGTCATCACAGCCGGTACTGCCATACGTGAATCCGTGGCCATTCTGAATGCTGCAGATGCTACCCTGGCAGGTGTTGTGATATCTCTGGACCGGCAGGAGAAAGGGACCGGTGATGTCTCTGCTATTCAGGAGGTAGAAAAACAATTCAGTATCGATGTGGCCCATATCGTCAGTTTGTCCGATCTGGTCGAATTTCTGGGCGATGAATCCGGTCAGGAAGATGTGCTGGCATTGATCCGTTCCTATCGCGACCGGTATGGGGTTTAAAACCAGTGACGGGCCTGTCGGGCTCAGGGTGATTCTCTGTAGCCGTTCCATGGTCTGGCCCATCGAATGGTAATAACAATTTATTATTGAATACAGACAGAAGAGTGCAGTTTTCATCGCGGTCTATCCACGATTGCGATATGATATGCACTAAAGAAATCAGATACCGTTTTCCTGTAACAGCAGACAAATCATGGGGAGCCTCAAGAATGACAAATATAAATACAGCCAGGCATAACAAATATATATTTATTTTATTTGTCGTGATTCTGACGACAAGCACTTTGTTTATGCCGCATGCCGCACATGCAGCCCAACTTCCAAATTGCGGCAAGATTATACCCTGGGCGGCGGCTGCCTATGAACGGGATAAAAATGTCAGGAGTGACAGTTATTGGGGGGGTACATATAAAGGTTATAAATATGATGGTAAATATTTACTGTCTGGTTTTATTGATGAGTATTTCAAGCCGACATTTGGTTTAACCTTTAATCAATGGAGCAATAAGGACGTAAAAAATTTTTTAGTCTTGGCAAAAACCTGCTACCAGAGTGCGAAAAAAGCCTCATGGGCGGCTCATAGGAAACGCAAATATAAGTTGGCTGGACTGTTTCGCGGGGCCACAGGTTTCATTGGTATGTTGGGTGTCATGACGCCGCCAAACAGAATTGACTCCCAAGCTTCTATTATGGCGTACCAAAAGAAGCTCTACGCGGAATTTAGCAAGGCCCGTTCCATAAAAAACAATCAAATTAAAAAAGCAAAAAAAATGCAGGCAACAAAGGCCAATATCCAGAAACTTGCTGTCATGGCCAGGAACCCCCAGTTTGTCTATCTTCGATCCAGGGAAAAGAAGAACCATGAAATTACCTTAAAGAATTATGGTATAAAGCTTGCTGACAAAATTGTAGGCGATGCCATTAAAAAGTTTAACAGCTTCCCGGCCACCCTGGATGGACTGAAGCGACTTCAGGCATATTACAAAAAGCTGACAAATGATTTGAGAGGCCTTAAAAGCAGTAAATGGGTAACATTCAATCAAGCTTACAAGGGTCGTTTACTTGCCCTTGCCGGTAAGGCCGCCGATGATGCTATTGCCAGCCTTAAGAAATTTCCAGCTACTCTGGCCGGACTGAAACAGATGGCTGCATTTTTGCAGAAGATGCAAGGCAGCCTGGGTCAGGTCAGAGGAACAGGCTGGTACAAATTTGAAAAGGCTTATGGCCTGGCCCTCAATAATATAGCAATAAAGGCCCTTGACGGTTACAAGAAAGAAATCAGCGCGCTTCCGGCTACAGTTGCAGGTCTGAAACAGCTTCAGACATCGGGGGGCAATTTATTTAGATTCCGACCTGCCCCCTCAAACCTGAAGGAATATCAGGATGCAGCAAAAGATCGTATCAAGGAAATGAAGCAGGGCATCAGAAAAATTGCCTGCTATAAGGAGCTCGACAGTGTTGGCCTGGATAAAAAAGCCCGCGATGTAGCGCTACTTGGCTACAACGGGGAAACAACACTGGGGTTGTTTGTCTGCGCAATAAGCAAGCACGGATATAAATTTCAGGACTACAAGAGTGCGGGTTGGTTAGGCAGTACATATACATTGGGCATTCTCAACAGGAGGGGTATTACCCTCACCATTGAAATGAAAAAAGTGGAGGCGGTCAAGGGCAGGGAAATGCTGGTGGGTGTGAAGGTAAAAGATGCTACCAGTGAGACTGAAATGACCCTGACAGGCTGGCAGGACTATGCCTTAAAACTATCCGGAAAAAACGGATAGACCATTGATAACAGCCTTGTGCCTGCACATTTCGGGTCAGTGCCGAATGGCATTTACTTCAGCCATGGATCGTATGGAATTACGCCATTTCAGTGGGCCTGGAAATGCGGTCAGATCAGTTTATTATCAATTTGAGTCCCATCAGTATTGTAATGACTTCAAACACGTGCTTGATTAACCGGTTACTCCTGGTGATGGACAGGTGTGCCCCGAAATAACCGCCTGCCAAGGAACCCGCCAGCAGGGCAGGTATCCAGCTCCAGTGTATTTTTGTCAATATCCCGAGGGTCAATGCGCCAGTGCCGTTCCAGAATAAGCCAACCAGAACAAGTGTGTAGGCAACGGCGTGTTTATAGTCCAGCCCGAACCAGCGCACCAGCCAGAGTGTGACAAAAAGACCGGTTCCGGATGTCAGCGAGCCATTGAGTGCCCCGATCAGGAACAGAATTGACCCTCCCAGCCAGTACCCGGCCCTGTCCCGATGCATGGGACGGTATTGTTGTCCGAGTTCCCTGTTGAGAATTGAGTAAAATCCCAGTCCCATGATCAGCCAACCAAGTGAGAATTTCGCTATATTATCAGGAACTTGTAATATCAGGTTTGCGCCCACTAATACTCCGGGCAGGCCAGTTGCAAGAATAAACAAGGCGAACCGAAGTTCAAGTGTATTGGTCTTAAGATGTCGCAGGGTTGCGCCGATACCTAAGGCAACGCTGGCAACCTTGTGGGTTGCCAGGGCAATACCGAACGGAAGCCCAAGAAAAAGCAGTAAGGGTAACTGGATCAGGCCGGCGCCACCGCCTGAAAAGGCGGAAAATATATTGGCAAGCAGGGAAACAACAAACAGAATGAGTTGTGAATTCAAGTCCATGGGATAATGTAAATTGAATTTTCCGTTATACTTTAACTCTAACTAATTAATAGAGAGGTTGCTGAGTTTGTCTTTTATTCGTCCATTTGTATATGTATTTCTTGTTTTAATGCTTGCTCCCTTTGCGGTCAGCGCAGGGACGTACAAGTGGATGGACTCCAGGGGCGTAACACACTATAGCGACAGTGTTCCTCCCGAAGAGTCGGGGCAGGCACGTGAGATTATTGATAAAACCGGCCGTACACTCGAGATGATAGAGAGAAACAAGACCGTTGACGAGTTGAAAGAGCAGCGGCGCCTGGATAAAATCAAGGCAGCAAAGCTTGAAAAGTCAAGGCAGAAAAAATACCGGGACAAGGTGTTATTGTTGACCTACCAAAGCCCTGAAGAAATCGTTGTTGCGCGGGATAACAAAATTACAACCATTGAAAATGCCATTCAGATAGCAGAAGGCACACTGAAGTCGCAGAAAAAAAAGCTGGTGGAGTTGCGACAATCAGCGGGTGATTATGAGCGAAGTTCCAGGGCCGCACCGAAAAGGCTTCAGGATCAGATAAAGGAACTAAAGAGCCAGATCAAGGACACAAAAGACTACATCGCCAGCAAACATCAGGAGCAAAAGGACATTTATAAGGAGTTTGCCGGTTTTATTGCCAGGTACAAGGAACTGACCGAGTAATAACAGGCTAGCCGTTAATCAGTGTGCCTACCCCTTCATCAGTAAACAACTCAAGCAGAACGGCGTGTTCAACACGGCCATCTATTATATGGGCCATCTTTACGCCACTCGCTACTGCATCCAGGGCACAGCGTATTTTTGGCAACATACCACCATGGATTGTCCCGTCTTTAATCAATGCCTGTACCTGTCCCGTATCGAGACCGGTTAACAGGTCACCTTGCTTGTCCAGTAACCCCTTTGTGTTGGTAAGAAGCATCAGTTTTTCTGCACCCATGACTTCGGCTATCTTTCCTGCGACCAGGTCGGCGTTGATATTATATGATACGCCGTCTTCACTAACTCCAATCGGTGCTATAACAGGGATAAAATCACTGGCCGTGAGCATATCCACGACGGCGGGATCAATACTGTCCACCTCGCCAACATGACCCAGGTCGATGATCTCCGATCCCCTGATTTCTTCGGCATGACCTGACAAGTTCATTTTTTTGGCTCGTATCAGATCTCCATCCTTGCCAGTGAGTCCGACTGCATTTCCACCATGCCTGTGGATCAGGGTTACAATTTCCTTGTTGACCAGCCCTCCCAGTACCATCTCGACAATATCCATGGTCTCACTGTCTGTGACGCGCATGCCATGGATAAACTCGGATTCTTTACCAATTCTTTTTAGATGATCACCTATTTGTGGTCCACCACCATGAACAATCACCGGGTTGATGCCAACCAGTTTCATTAGTGTGATGTCACGTGCAAAACTGCTTTTGAGGTCGTCATCGACCATGGCATTGCCACCATATTTAATGACAACAGTCTTGTTGCTGAACCGGCGGATATAGGGCAATGCCTCGGTCAGCACCCGCGCAAAATTCAGGGCATCCTGGTTTTTCAGTGACATGACAATATTTAAATGTTGAAATAAACGGCTGTCATTATGAACCGGATTGGCCCGTCATGGAAGCCCTGCGTAGCTGAAGGCGTTATGGTGTGTAAAGAGATAACCGCAAATGGAAGTATCCATGTCCTCACATTGATATGCATTTCGTGTAGTTAACAGGCCAGCCGTAATAATTTATATATGCATTCATCCCCGGCTAACCCGGGTTACAGGAATTATAATATTTACGAGTATTTACAGGTGGCACATGATCATGGTTAGTATGTTGCTATAAATGCCAGCGTAGCATGTTCTCAGGGGATGCTACGTTTCGGGCTACCTGAAAGCGTATTCCAATGGAACATGTGGGCTAGAAAGGCAGGTCCATATCTGGATGAATGGCAAGCAATTGTGTGCGGATGATGTCCTGAATCCTGCCCAGGGCCGCTGCATCATCGGCCTCAAATCGTAAGACAAGAGAGGGTGTAGTGTTTGAGGCGCGAACCAGCCCCCAGCCATCTTCAAATTCCAGCCGCAGGCCATCGATATCAATTATGCGAGCTCCGGGGAAGTTTGCATCGGCCTTGAGCTTTTCTATCACCGAAAAATTTTCGCCCTCATTCAGGTGAACATTCAGCTCTGGCGTGCTGATGCTTTCAGGGAATGAGGCAAATACTTCACTGGAAGGTTTACTTTCAGAAGACAGAATTTCAAGCAGACGGGCACCGGCATACAGCGCGTCATCGAACCCCATCCAGCGTTCCTTGAAAAAAATATGCCCGCTCATCTCACCAGCAAGTTGTGCACCCGTTTCTTTCATTTTGGCCTTGATAAATGAGTGGCCGGTTTTCCACATCAGTGGTTGCCCGCCATTCTCTGATATTACTTTTTCCAGGTGGGTGGAACATTTGACATCAAAAATAATTTGCGCGCCGGGTTGGCGTGTTAAAACATCCATGGCCATCAGCATCAGGTAACGGTCTGGCCAGATAATCTTACCGGACGAGTCAATGACACCCAGTCGATCGCCATCACCATCAAATGCAAAACCAAGGTCGGCCCCCTGTTCAGTAACCGCGCGAGTCAGTGGAATCATGTTTTCCGGCTTACTGGGGTCCGGATGGTGGTTGGGAAAATTGCCATCCACGTCACAAAACATCTCGATGACTTCACACCCCAGTGCCCGGTAAAGTTGCGGGGCGATCATGCCGGCCACACCATTACCGCAGTCAACGATAATCTTGAGTGATTTTTCCAGACGGACATCACTGGTAATGCGTTCAATATAGCTGGGAACAACATCAATGGTCTGGACGCTGCCTTCACCACTGATGAGGTTATTCGTATCAATGCGTGTTTTAAGTCCTTTTATGCTATCTCCATGAAGCGAGTCGCCCCTCAGCATCATTTTAATACCGTTATATTCAGGGGGGTTATGGCTGCCGGTCAACATGGCGCCCGAACCATTACCAAGATAGTTACTGGCAAAATACAATACCGGTGTTGGAACCATGCCAATATCAATGACCTCTCTCCCGGATTGTTGCAGGCCTCTGATGAATGACTGAATCAGCTCCGGCCCGGACAGGCGGCCATCTCGTGCAACGACAACTTTTTGTTGCCCCCGTTCCTGGGCCTCACTCCCCAGGGCCCGGCCAATATCCTGAACAATATCAGGTGTCAGTGTTTTATTAACAATACCCCGGATGTCATAGGCCTTGAATATTTCTGCAGGTGCTTTATTGCCAGCACTGTTTTGTTCGAGTTCAGCCTCGTTGATTTCCCGTACCTCAAGGGCATCGGTGTTGTTCGTGAAGCCAAGACCCACAATGTCATCATTTCCATCGGGGCTGTCTTGCAAGACGGGCTGACTGCCATTGTGCGTGGTTTTCTTGTTACGCAAGCCGGTCATCTCTCCTGCAACCATGCGTAATTGTTCCATGGCGCCGAGGCAGTTTTTCAGGGCGATAGGATAGGAGGCCGACATATCACCGTGCTGTATATCCTTGACCAGCTTAATAATCATGACCATGTCATTCAGCAGCGCCTTGTATATTCTTCGATAGACAATAAACAGGAAAATACTGAAAGATACCCAGATGCCAGCCACAATTCCCCAGAACAACATGGTGATTGAACCGCCAAGACTGCCAGACGATTCGCCTGGCCAGTAGGCTATTTTCCAGATTGTATTCCTGATCGGAGAACTGACTGCAATCCTGTCGGACTTGAGTGAGAGGTTTCCACGCCTGGCAATGGTTATGCTGGCTCCTCTTTTACTGTCCTGCTGCAATTCCAGCAGTCCGTCGGCAGGGCTCATTTTCAGGACTGCGTGTTTAAGTATTTGTACCGGCAATGTCAGCAGCAGGGTGCCGATCGTTTTACCGCTGCTGTCTTTTATGCTTCGGGCTATATCGATGTGCTGTTGAGGTTTGCCCATCAGGTGGACTTCCATGATGGAGTTACTGTCGGAGCGGGATCGATTCAGTAAATCCAGGCAGGCAAAACTGATCGGGGGGTTCAGGTTGTTATCAGGTTCGTCCTGGTCTGTTGATAATATCTTGATGTGTAGTGCAGAAGGCAAGAGACCGGTCAATTGTGATTCCTGATTTTTTATCGCATCCTGGTCGCCATTTTGTAATACCCTGCCCAGGTCGGGATCTTTAGCAGCGATATCCATGATCTGAGTGTAATGGCTCATGGTCTGCTCTATTTGCTGGGCGTAGCTGTTGATCAGGGAGCGCTGGTTTTCGAGTCGGGTTTCGGCCAGATTGCTGTGCAATTGTTGAAACACCAGTAGTGCGCCAATAAATAAAAGTGACGTAATGCTGATAAACAACACGAGAAATGAGGATTCGATACTGGTCACGCCTGCCTTTGGCTTGACTCTTCGTTTTGCTCGCTTACTGGCCTTCTTGTCTTTGCGCCCCGGTTTTTTTCCTAGCTTCATATTTATTTTATGATCCTGGCTTTATTTGACACGGATACAGGCAAGTTTAGCAGCCTGTTTGTAAATGTTATGACTATTGTCGGCCGGTATGACCAAATCCTCCAGTGCCTCGCAGGGATTCGGTGAAATCATCAACGATTTCAAAGTGTGCACGTACCACAGGGACAATCACCATCTGTGCAATCCGCTCTCCCAATTCAACGGTAAATGGCTTGTTACCCCGATTCCAGCACGAAACAAACAGTTGGCCCTGATAATCCGGGTCTATCAGGCCCACCAGGTTGCCCAGCACTATTCCGTGTTTGTGTCCCAGACCTGATCGGGGTAACAGCATGGCACACAGGCCCGGGTCTTCGATATAAATGGAGACACCTGTCGGGATGAGATGTGTTTGCCCGGGATCAATGGTTAATGGTGTATCGATGCATGCGCGTAAATCCATCCCCGCAGACCCTTTGGTGGCATAATCAGGCAAGGGAATGTCATTGCCCAGTCTCTTATCCAGTATTTTCAGTTGTATCGTCTGCATGGATTCTCCCGGATATTATTTTTACCAGATCTCTTGCGAGGCTCTTTTTACTGTTTTTATTGATATGAACATGACCATTTGACCATAAAATATCCAGCTCATTATCATCCCGGTCAAATCCGGCAGACGGGCCGACTTGATTGGCAACGATCATATCCAGGTTTTTCCGCTGCATTTTACCGCGTGCATAATCAAGGAGATTGTCCGTTTCTGCAGCAAATCCAACAGTAAAAGGGGCACTGGCCAGCGTGGCGACGGCCGAGAGTATATCGTTGGTTCTGACCAGCTTAATCTGTAATTCATCAGGGCCTTTTTTTATTTTACTGACGGCGTTCAGTCCCGGTCTGTAATCGGCAACCGCTGCCGCTGAAATAAATATATCACAACTTGCGGCCTTATCCAGGACCACTTTATACATTTGACTGGCTGTTTCAACCCTGATGCGGTCAACACGGGCAGGCGTTTCAAGATGCACCGGTCCTGTTACCAATGTGACGGCGGCGCCAGCCTCGATTGCTGCCTCGGCAATGGCGAAGCCCATTTTACCCGAGCTTCGGTTGCTGATGTAACGAACGGGGTCGAGGGGCTCTCTTGTCGGGCCGGCACTGACCAGTATCTGCTTGCCACTGAGCAGGCCACTTTCAAATAACTGACCAATGGATACCACTATCCGGTCGGGATCAGCCATTCTACCGGGCCCCGTGTCACCACAGGCCTGACTGCCCTGATCGGGCCCGACAATCTGGATGCCCCTGTCTTTGAGTACAGAGACATTGTCTTGTGTTGCCGGGTTGGCCCACATGTGCTGATTCATGGCAGGGGCAACGACTATTCTGGATTGACATGCCAGGCAAATAGCGGTCAGCAGGTCATCGGCCCTGCCAGCGGTCTGTCGGGCAATAAAATCGGCGCTGGCGGGCGCAATGGCGATGGCGTCGGCCCAGCGGGACAGTTCAATATGCCCCATGGCCGCCTCGGCATCAAGATCCATGAGCTCCGTATGGACGGGTTGGCCTGACAGGGCTTGTAAGGTGAGCGGGGTAATAAATCCGGTTGCGGAGCGCGTCATGACCACCCTGACATTCGCCCCCTGTTCCCTGAGCCGCCGGGTCAGGTCAGCGCCCTTATAGGCGGCGATGCTCCCCGTTATCCCTAATAGTATGTTTTTGCCTTGCAAGGTATTCATCCAGTAAAGTGTACCATTCGATCAGTGATGCGGATACAATTGCAAAGAGCAGGATGCCAGGTGACAGGGAGAATCGATGTCTATTCGTGATTGGCCGGAATCTGAACGGCCGCGTGAGAAATTATTAAACAAGGGTGCAGGATCCTTGTCGGACGCAGAATTACTGGCTATTTTCCTACGGACAGGCACCGCAGGCAAAACGGCCGTGGATCTGGCCCGTGACCTGATTTCCCGTCATGGCGGCCTGCGTGGTCTGCTCAAGGCTGATTGCAGGTCTTTTTGTGAAGCACCCGGTCTGGGTATCGCCAAATACACACAGCTTCAGGCCGTCCTTGAGATTTCCCGTCGCCACCTGCGGGAAGTTCTGGACAGGGGTGTTTCACTGGAAAACCCGCAACAGACCAGTGATTATCTGATCAGTGAGTTATGCGGTTATGAGCATGAAGTCTTTTCCTGCCTGTACCTTGATAACAGGCATCGTGTCCTGAAGTTTGAAAAGCTGTTTAACGGCACGATTAACAGCGCATCGGTTCATCCAAGGGAGGTTGTCAAAAAGGCCCTGAAGTATAACGCGGCAGCGGTGATCCTCGCTCACAACCATCCATCCGGGGTATCAGAGCCCAGCCAGGCCGACATCAATATTACAAGTCACCTGAAAGAGGCATTGAATCTGGTGGATGTCAGATTGCTTGATCACTTCGTGGTGGGTGATGGCGAATATGTTTCACTGGCTGAAAGGGGTCTTGTATAGCCGGAATAAGTCATTGATTTATAAATAGATGGAAGGGGGTGCTTGAATCCGGACCTGTATATCTGTACAATCCTTCGCCTTCACCCACCGGTGAAGATCTAGTATTGGAGAATATAAGTCATGTCCAGAGTATGTCAGGTAACAGGCAAGCGGCCAATGAGCGGAAACAATGTTTCCCATGCCAAAAACAGAACCAGGAGACGCTTCCTGCCTAATCTTCATGCCCATCGTTTTTGGGTGGAAAGTGAAAATCGTTTCATTCGTTTGAGGCTTTCTTCAAAGGGGATGCGAATTATTGACAAGAAAGGTATTGATACCGTGCTGACTGAAATCAGGGCACGTGGTGAGAAGGTATAAGGAGCAGTAATATGCGTGAAAAAATCAGGCTCGTCTCCAGTGCAAAAACAGGTCATTTTTATACAACGACCAAGAACAAACGTACCATGTCTGACAAGATGGAGATCAAGAAATATGATCCGGTCGTGCGCAGGCACGTCATGTACAAGGAAGCCAAGATAAAATAAACTTTATTTCTTCCTGTTGCACAAAAAACCCCGCCTTGTAGCGGGGTTTTTTGTGCAGGTTATGATCTTCCTTTCAATTTTATTATCACATCCTATTTACCATGTTTATTATGTTGAATTACCCGGGAGGTTCTGAATATTTGTGATTAACCTGTCATTTTTTATCTGAACACTAAATATTATTGTTGCTATGGCCGTTAAACAGGTAGCAGACAGGGGTTTTGCAACATGGAACTTTATGTTCAAGGGCCTGACAAAATAAACTTTTTCAAGATCTGATTCTTTCCACAGAGGGAGTGCGCCTTTGAGAAAAGAATTTACCGGATAGGAATCCTATATGAGTGCTGTGCCAAAATTGGCTGATAAAAAGTCCCTGAGAAATCTTGTACCTTTAAACGGCTTGTCCAACACACATTTCGAAGAGTTGGCCAGGAAGGCTAAAATAATTGATCTGAGCACCGGCAAGCTGTTATTCAAAAAAGGTGAGCGGGATAATGCGACCTGTTACGTTTTATCAGGAGAAATTGCGCTACACGATGGCACGGATATCAAGCTAACGATTCAGGGAGGTACGGAAGAAGCCAGGCATCCCATCGCACCCCAACAACCCCGCCAATTAAGTGCCCGTGCAAAAACACCCGTCACCATTGTCAGTATTGACTCCGGATTACTGGATGTCATGTTGTCGTGGGAGCAGTCATCTGGCTATGAAGTTACCGAGGTAGACGCAGATGAAGAAGAGGACTGGATGACACGCATGATGCAGTCCGAACTCATGCAGAGGCTGCCAGCTACAAATTTGCAACAACTCTTTATGCGTATGCAGGAAGCCCCTGCAGAAGCCGGCGAGGTCATCGTCAATCAAGATGATGAGGGTGACTACTATTACATAATCAAGGAAGGCAAATGTATCGTTAGTCGCAGGCCCTCGGCAAATGCAAAATCGGTAAAGCTGGCCGAATTGACAGATGGCGACAGTTTCGGAGAAGAGTCACTGTTATCAGGCGCCAGGAGAAATGCCACGGTTACCATGCTGACCAAGGGCAGGTTAATGCGTCTGTCAAAGAATGATTTTAATGAATTACTGAAATCGCCACTGCTAAGCCAGGTCAGCTATGATGAGGCAAAGGAATTAATACAGGATGGTGCAGTGATTCTGGATGTCAGATTGCCTGGTGAATACTCCAACGCACATTTGAAAGACAGTATTAATGTTCCACTTGCCGCTATTCGAAATGAAATTTCCGGATTTGATCTTGACAAGCCCTATGTTGTTTATTGCGATACTGGCAGACGTAGTACCAGTGCCGTATTCCTGCTGGGGCAATTCGGGATAGACGCCCATGTATTGAAAGATGGTTTAAGTGGTGTGCCCCTGGAGGAATACACCGAAGTTCAAAAAAACGAGTCGGACGAGCAAATCAAATCGATAGAGATGGCAGCAGATGTAATTGACATTAACCGGGAAAAAGAACTGACTGTCAGCGCCACTGAAGCTGCGAATTCAATTAATGTAAAGCTGGAGCAACAGGTTAGTTTATTAACAAGTAAAACAGAAAATCTGAAAAAGAAGCTGAAAGAGGCTGAAGCAAGGGTTAAGGAAGGTGAGCAGGAAGTAAGATTATTACAGAATGCTGCGATTAAGGAAAAGAAAAAAGAAAGTGAGGTCGAAGAAGTACTAATTGAAGCACAGAATCGCGAAGTGGAGTTGATCAGGGTAAAAGAACAACTTGTAAAGGCTGAGAGCCAGGTTGGAAAATACAAGGTTCTTGCGGCTTCAGTAGAAGATGCAGAAATTCTGGGTGGTAAAATTGAAAGGCTGAAGGAATTGTTGCTGAGTGAGCAAACCCAGAAAACCAGAATGGAAGAGGAAGTAGCTGCATTAAAAGAGAAATTTGAAAAGGAGCTGGCTGGCAGCCATGAGAACACCGAAGATATACAGAGACAATTTGATGAAAACCAGAATACCAGGCAAGGGCTTGAGTCAGAGCTTGCCAGTTCAGGGGCGACGATAGAGCTGCTAAAAAAAAACACAGAAGAACTTGAGAGTCAGTTAAATGTACTGAATGAAAAACTGGACTCCGAGGTTAAATCAGGTACAGACAAGCTTGTTTTACTGGAAGAAGAACTCAGGCAGGAAAAGCAGGAGCTGACCCGGGCCAGGGATGATCTCGCCGGAACCCGGACCGAACTCGAAGGGAAAGAAAGTGAACTAAAGACACTGCGGGAAGGGGCTGAATCCGAGGTTAAATCAGGTACAGACAAGCTTGTTTTACTGGAAGAAGAACTCAGGCAGGAAAAGCAGGAGCTGGCCCGGGCGAGGGATGATCTTGCCGGAACCCGGACCGAACTCGAAGGGAAAGAAAGTGAATTAAAGGCACTGAGGGAGGGGGCTGAATCCGAAGGTAAGTCTGTATCAGAGAAGCTGGGCTCACTGGGAAAAGAACTCAAGCGGGAAAGGCAGGAGTTGACCCAGACAAGGAAAGATCTTACCAAGGCGAGGAAAGATCTGGAGTCACATACCGTAGAAATCAAGGCAACTGAAGAGGCTTACCAGTACAAGCTGGGGCAGGTTCAGTCCGAAAAAGAGCAGCTTGAATTAGGTTTTAACAAGGAGCTGAAAGAGTTAAGGAGGCGCCTCGCTGAATCCGGTAAAGGTGTGGAAAAGCAGCTATCTGTATTGCAGAGAGAGGTTGAAGAGGCGGTCAGTGCGCGCAATAAAATAACCAGACAGCTGGATGAGACGAACCGGAAACTGGATGGAAGTCTGGAAGATAATGCCAGGCTGGAATCCGAACAAGGAGAGTTAAAGAATGAGTTGGGCAAAAATAAGGATAAACTGGCAAGCGTAACAAATGATCTGAACCGGAGTAAAGAAGAACTGGAAAACTCAAAGTATGAGTTGGGTCGAAACAAGGATGAGCTGGAAAATGCAAGAAACAGGTTGAGCCAGAACAAGGATGAGCTGGAAAATGCAAGGAACGGGTTGAGCCAGAACAAGGATGAGCTGGAAAATGCAAGGAACGGGTTGAGCCAGATCAAGGATGAGCTGGAAAATGCAAGGAATGAGTTGAGCCAGAACAAGGATGAGCTGGAAAATGCAAGGAATGAGTTGAGCCAGAATAACAGTACATTGGCTGAAAAGGAAAAGGAAAGAAATGGCATCAACAATGAACTGGCAGCATTACGGGCAATATATGCGCAAAAGGAATCGGAGATAACACTGCTTCAGAAAGAACTGGATGAGTCCAGGAACAGGATTGGCGCACTGACCAGCAAGGATGGTGATATTGAAAATGGCAGACTGGAGGCAGAGCAAGGATTAAAGCTTGTAAAACAGGAATACGAGCAGGCGGCAAATGAAAGCAGGGAGAAAACACGGCAACTCGAAAAGGAAATAGAACAGAAAGACAGGGAGATTATAGAGGCCAACAGAAAGGCTGAAGAGGCTATATCCTTACGTACAGATGCTGAATCCTCATTCACAGTAATGGAGTCAGAGGCACGGCAGATTAATCTTGAGTCAGAGGGGATGAAAAAATCTCTGAGTGAAAGTGAAGAAAAATTGAAATCTCAACAGGCGGAACTGGAAAGCCTTAAAAAAGAAAAACAGGAGTGGCTTGACAGTCAGAATGATGCGGGGCAAAAAGTGGATGCAAACTTTTTGCAAAGCCGTATCAATGAACTTGAGGCGCAACTGAAAGACAGTCAGAACATGATGGCCGAGTCTCGTGATTCAATCAGGAAATTTGAAAATGATCTTTCCATGGAGCGGCATAAATCAGACAGGGATAACAGTCTTCAGACCCAGATTGAGAAGCTCAAACGCGAAATGGAGGAGCAGCTTGAGAATTACAAGTCCGAGATCGACGATGATGCTGTTTCCATCAATAATGAAAACGAGAAGCTTCGCGATGAGCTAAAGCAATTATACAAAGAGCAGGAGATCGCGATAGAGACAGGAAAGCCTGTTACAGCAAAAAGATTGATGCCTGTCCGGGAACCCGCCAATAACCCGGCCCCGAAACAGCCAGCAGCAACGGATCATTCTGCACTGTTTGATCTGCCGGATATTGATAAAAATCTGTTTAGTAACAATGCCACAGTTGCGGCACCGAAAAGCAAACTGATTATGTTCGTTGTCGTGTCATTATTTCTGTCAATAGTCTCGGCAGGCGGTGTTTACTGGTATTTTGTTCTAAATAATGGGGGGCAGGGTCAAAAATTAATTTCGGCAGGCAATGAGTCAGTTACAGAGCCCGATAATATACCTGCAGCCGGCAGTAAAAAAGACAATCCAGCCAGGAAAGTGGCAAGGAAGTCATTATTCAATTTTGATAAAAAGATGGCCAATACCCCGAAAGTCGCACTTAAAAAAGCAGGAAAAACCAGGCCAACCAAGGTGTTCAGGGATACCCTGAAAGCGGGGGGGAGAGGGCCTTATATGGCCGGTGCCCCTGCTGGTGTATTTAATATGGGCAGTCCATCCAGTTCTGTCCAGTTCGAGGAAAGGCCCGAGCACACCGTAAAAATCAGAAAATTTTCAATATCAAAATATGAAATCAGTTTCGACGAATATGATCGTTTTGTCGCCGATACAGGCAGGCCACGCCCGTCTGATAGCGGATGGGGACGTGGCAAGCGTCCGGTGATTAATGTCAGCTGGAATGATGCTGTCGCATATACAAAATGGTTGTCCAGGCAAACCGGCCGTCTCTACCGGTTACCATCCGAGGCGGAGTGGGAGTATGCAGCCCGGGCGGGCACAAAAGGAAAGTACTGGTGGGGAAACAAGGTGGGCAAGAACCGGGCAAACTGTTTTAATTGTGGCAGTCAATGGGACCGGGCAAGCACCGCTCCGGTTGGTAAGTTCAGGTCAAATGCCCTTGGCCTGCACGATATGGCGGGTAATGTTGCGGAGTGGGTGAGTGATTGTTACCACGAAAATTACAAGGGGGCACCTGCGGATGGCTCGGCCTGGGTGGAGGCATCATGTGATTCACATGTCACCAGGGGAGGGTCATACAGAAGTACGGCAGATAATGTTCGTGTGACCGGGCGTTCCGGGCTTTCTTCAGACTCGGCCCTTGACCAGCTTGGGTTTCGTATTGTACGTGTACGATAATAACCGGGGCCAGGAGCCTGTCGGACTTAGGATGATTCTACTGCGGCGGCAGGAAATTGGCCCATTTTCCCGATCTTTTTCGTTAAATAGGCCAACTATTCGCCTCAAAAGATCGAAAAAATGGCCTCAATTTTCCACTCGCCTCGCTACGAACACCTAAGTCCGACAGGCTCCTGGCTTCTATCATCCTGCCTGCTGTTGTAACATTGGTTTTACCCGTGTCCAGGAGCCTGCCACCACAGTAGAATCATCCTGAGCTCAACAGGTCATCAATAGCGTGATTGTAACCATGTCAAACATCCTTTCAATTGGAGTTGCCGTTCTGGATATATCAAGCCGGGTGTGTGGTTATCCTGAAGAGGATGATGAGGTTCGCGCACTGGAGCAAAGGGTTTCCAGGGGTGGTAATGCCACCAATACCCTGGTGGTTTTATCTCAACTGGACCATCACTGTAGCTGGGCAGGTGTTATTGCCGATGATTTGAATTCGGTCTTTATCCGTGAAGACCTCGGTATAAATCATGTCGGCATGGAGTATGTCAGTGTGTGTAACAATCACAAGACACCCGTGTCGCATATAACCATAAACAGTGAGACGGGTAGCCGGACAATAGTACATTATTCTGATTTGCCGGAACTGACACTGGCTGATTTTAAACGGATTGATTTGGGCAGGTTTGACTGGGTTCATTTTGAAGGCCGGAATATTGGCCAGACAGAAAATATGCTTATGCACATCAAGGATGGTTTTGATTCCTTGCCTATTTCCCTGGAGGTGGAAAAACCACGAGGGGATATAGACCGGTTGTTTTGTTTTGCGGATATTTTGCTTTTTTCCAGAGTTTATGCGAGGTCTGCAGGTTTTGCTGACGCACAATCCCTGCTTGAATCAATGCATCGTGACTATCCCGAAACACTGCACTACTGCACATGGGGCGGCCAGGGTGCATATTTAATGAACCGTGAAGGTAAAATGGTTCATTCACCAGCAAGCAATATTCCGGAAATTGTTGATACAGTGGGTGCGGGCGATACGTTTAATGCCGGCATTATCCATGCGCATCTGGCCAGCAAAGGTGAAAGAGAAGGCCTGGCACTTGCCTGCAAGCTTGCCGGCAGAAAATGCATGCAAACGGGGTTTGATGGTCTGGGTTAATGCATTGCCAGGTAACCCGCAGGTTTCAAATATAAACGGGGAAGGATACCCCTCAGTCCTCTAAATACATGACATGAAAGCAGGGTTGCTGAAGTTTCAGCGGTGTTTACTTCATCGTATTAATGAAGCTTCCTATTTTAACATTCACCATATGGGCAGGCATGGAGCCCACAACTTCAGTGCGTTTAAATTCAACCTCCCGAAGTTGTAATTCTTTATCGATACCCGCCAGTTCAACCATTGCTGGCTGAGTCGGTTCCTCCGGCGTATTGCTTATTTCGAGTTCCTTTCGAAATGTGCCTGATGTCATGTCGTATACAGTGATCATGCTACACCTCTCTAGTATTTCAATATCCTTATACTATCTATCGGCGAAACATCCTGAACATTTAGAACCTTTGCTCCGGGACTAAGTTCAACCTATATTTATCATAATTTAAAAAAATATGGAAATTCTAATATATAAATAAGTAATACATGAAGTAAAACAATTACTTGGAATCAGCAAGCAAGGCCGGAATGCCACATTTTATGCGTGTATGCGGTTGTTTTTTATTCATTTGCGGCCATCAGTGACCATAAAAAAAGGGATCCGTTCCGGGGACACTACCCGTTTTTTCATCGGGTAGTAAATAAAGCCTTCTTTTCCTGACAATCTGTCGCTCTGGTGGTGGCCAAAGATGCTTTGCCGGTGTTTATATCATTACTGCATGAGTCAGGAATAGCCGCGTTATGGTTTCTGAAGGCGGGGCAGTGCCTCGATGGGGTATTTCCAGGGATTGAATTTTTTTATTATAAAATAAAATTACCGAAGACCAGCCATTGCGGCTGTATGGTGCCATGCCATTGTTTTTCAGGCTGGTTTATCAAGAAGGGCTATCAGTCTTGCGCATCAAGTACATCGAGTGGATTTTTCCAGGCAGGATGTGACGTTTCCTCAAGGTCAACTCCGTAATCCTGTTTATCCAGATCCAGTGATCCCGACCAGTCTTCAGGGGGTTCGATTGTAATGAAGTTCTGCTCATACCACGATTCCAGGTCAATTTCCTCTACTGTTCCATCGAAGTATTGTATTTCTATAAGCCCCGGACTCTGGTCCAGGGCAACGATTTCAAAGTTGTTGCCACTCATGTTTTGATACCAGTCACCAATTACAGGTTTCATTACCAGTGCCATGATCTAACCCTTTTAATACAGAGGTTGCAGTTAATTAAAAACCGGGATTGTTTTCCCTACTTAAAGTTATAGATCCAAGTGAATAACACTGCAAGGTATTTTTATGTAATATTAAATGCAAAAATATAAGGGTATTTTACTGGTATGGATATTCATGTTGACTATTCAGTGGCTTAAACAGGGCTGCTTGTGCAGCCCTGTTTTCCCTGACTATCAGGTGCGATGTTTTTCTTCGAGTATGTGCTCAATAATAGGCGCCAGGATAATTTCCATTGCGAATCCCATCTTTCCACCCGGGACAACAATCGTATTACGCCGTGACATAAATGAACCTTCGAGCATGCTAAGCAGGAGAGGGAAGTCCACATCAAACTTGGTAGGGTCACGGAATCGAATAACAACAAAGCTCTCATCAGGTGTGGGTATATCACGTGCAATGAAAGGATTGGACGTATCCACTGTGGGTACGCGCTGGAAGTTTATATCCGTTCTGGAGAACTGGGGTGTAATATAATTCACATAGTCCGGCATGCGACGCAGGATTGTGTCAACAATGGCTTCGGCACTGTAACCACGTTGTGCATTGTCGCGGAATATTTTCTGAATCCATTCCAGGTTGACAATGGGTACAACACCGATCAACAGGTCGACAAATTTTGCCGCGTTGGCATTTTCTGTGACCACACCACCATGCAGTCCCTCATAAAACAGCAGGTCACTACCTGCAGATATATCTTCCCAGGGCGTAAACTGACCAGGACCCAGATCAGATTTCAGGCGTGAATTATGTTCGTCGGCCTCTTCTTCACTATGAAGGTAATAGCGTTTCTTACCCGTTCCCGAGTCTCCATACTGTTTGAAAAGTGCTTCAATTTTATCAAACAGGTTGGAGTCCGGACCGAAGTGACTCAACTGGTTACCTTTTGCGGCAAATTCCTCGATGGCATCTTTCATTGCCGTACGGTCGTATCGATGGAAACTGTCACCTTCTACAACAACGGGGTTGATACCCTCGCGTCTGAAAATATGTTCGAAGGCGACCTTTACCGTGGTGGTGCCCGCACCTGATGAACCGGTTACCGCAATAACGGGATGTTTTTTGGACATGCTGACTCCTATGCTTATAAATAATAAATCTGTCAGGCAATGGAAAATCCATTGCCTGATATTATTTTTATCGTGAGGAAAACCCGTATAGAGATTCCGCCGGATAAATTTGAGGACGGACCGTAACAGGATTCAACAACGCATGTGTGTCCACGCGGACACATGACTGGGTATTGAACCATTTTTTACAGGGTACAGACAAGAAAAAGTGGCATTTAATTGTAAAATACAGGTAATAAATATTGTAATATCCTGGCAATACTATAATGATATTATTTAGTTACATAATTTTTTCCATTATATTCCATTTAACTAATATGGGTAATAATGATCCCGAATAATTGTGATTTGGCTCACTGTTATGAACACCTGACATTCAGTTTTGGCATTAATTAGCCGCTAACAATTATAGTAAATTGATATTTTATAAAGGCACGATGATTGATGCATAAAAACCTGTTTGAATATCAGGACAGCCTTGCAATATTGAATAATAATGGTTCATTGCAGGATAAACTTACCAGTATACATGAAGTAATAACTGTCACATTTCCCTATATTGACCGTATTGCTGTTGCCGTCTTCGAAGAAGAGACAGACATACTCAAGACGTTTGTTGCCAGCTGTTATGGCGAGAATCCCCTGCTGCATTATGATGCGAAACTCAGTGAGACACCGTCACTTCAGGAGATCCTGACACATGGCAAGCCCCGGGTGATTAATCATCTTGAGATTTTCTCTACCGGTAAAAACGAACATACTATTAAACTGGCAAAAATGAATTATGCTGCGAGCTACACCATGCCGATTTATCAGAACGGTGTTTTTTTCGGTTTTGTATTTTTTAATTCGACCAAAGAGGGCGTGTTCAGGGAGCAGATACTTCACCAACTGGATTTGTTCGGCCATATGATATCGTTGATGATCATGAACGAACTCAGTGCCGCGTATACCCTGACAGCCGCATTGAAAACGACAGGTGAAATAGTTCAGAAACGGGACCCGGAGACAGGCTGCCATATCGACAGAATGTCCAGATATACACGGCTGATTGCGACCGAACTGGCCTGTAAATACGAGTTTGATGATGAATATATCGAACAGCTGTTTATATACTCGCCATTACATGATATTGGCAAGGTAGGTATTTCCGACAGTATTTTGCAAAAGCCGGGTGCTTTAAGCCGGGAAGAATTTGATGAAATGAAAACACATACCATTCAAGGGCGTGAATTGATTGATCATCTGCTACAAAATTTTGGCAAGGGTGTTTTTCTGCAGGCTGACATGCTAAGAAATATCGCCATGTATCACCATGAGGCAATAAACGGAAGCGGCTATCCTGAAGGTAAAAAAGGAGATGAAATCCCGATCGAGGCGAAGATTGTAGCGGTTGCCGATGTTTTTGATGCACTGACAAGCAGCCGGTCTTACAAGGGCGCCTGGACAAACGAAAAGGCCTTTGAAATGCTGAAAAAACTGGCAGGAAACACACTCGACCACGATTGTGTCAGTGCCCTGGTGAATAATGAAGAAAAGATACGGGGGATTCAGAAGGATTTCAAGGAAAACCCGTATGGATAATTTGCAAATTACATGAGTTTGCAGACTTTTTTATTATCTCAATAATCTGGATAGTCTTGATGTCATTGCTGTCCCGTTAACTTTATGAAGCACGTATCAATGTGAGGGCATGGAACCGGCAAGCCTGATCAAGACCGTCTGTCGCATGGACGCGGCAGCCGAGCCGCCATGGATGGCATGTTTTTGCGTGTCTTGATCACACCTTGTTGAAAACCAGGTCCCGCACTACGTGCCCCAGGCGCCGTCCTCTGCGTTCGTATTTTGTTTCAGGCCTGTCACCCCGTGATGCATATTTTCTTTTGCCAGTTGTGTTAGTAAATCCATCAGAGCGTGTCATCACATCCATTATATGGTGAGCGTAGTCTTCCCAATCGGTGGCCAGGTGGAAAACACCACCGGGCTTCAGAATACGATGGATCTGATGAATGAAATTATCCTGAACCATGCGTCGTTTGTGGTGCTTCTTTTTTTGCCAGGGATCAGGAAAAAAAACATAGACGCCATCGAGGCTTTCTTCCGGTATTGACCCGTTGAGTATTTCAATGGCGTCATGATTGATGATTTTCAGGTTGCCCAGTGCTTTTTGATGTAATTCGATCAGTGTTTTGCCGACACCGGGACGGTGTACTTCAATACCGAGGTAATCGTTTTCCGGGTGATTTTCTGCCATCACAAGGAGAGATGTGCCCATGCCAAAACCGATCTCCAGATAGCGGGGTGCCGTTCTGTCAAATAACCGATCAAAATCAACAGGGGTCTTGTCCGGGACACCATAAACAGGCAACAGTTTTTCAAGGGCCTGATTTTGCGCACGGGTCATGCGACCTTCGCGTTTGACAAAGCTTCGGATTGGCCGGTGGTGTTTCATGTTATCAAGCTCAAATCGAGGCAGTGTCATTGCCTTTGAAATCAGGGCTGGCCCGTTAACATCCGCAGAACCATCATTTGAATCCGGTAGCCTTCTAGAAAAACAGGCCATCTACAGGCGAAGAGGCCGCAGCATACCGTTTACGCGGGATGCGTCCGGCATGGTATGCCTCGCGTCCTGCCTCGACAGCCTTTTTCATGGCGGACGCCATCAGTAGTGGATTTTTTGCACTGGCAATGGCCGTCTGCATCAGTATTCCATCACAACCCAGCTCCATGGCAATGGCGGCATCCGAAGCCGTGCCGACCCCGGCGTCTACCAGAATGGGGACGTTGGCATTTTCGACAATGGTCGCAATATTGTATGGATTACGAATACCCAGCCCGGAGCCTATGGGGGCTGCCAGAGGCATGACAGCGATGCAGCCCATCTCTTCAAGGCGTTTGGCCGCGACCGGGTCATCATTGGTATACACCATAATCAGGAAGTCCTCTTTCAATAGCACTTCTGCCGCCCTGAAGGTTTCGGCAACATCCGGGAACAAGGTTTTTTCATCACCCAGTACCTCGAGTTTGACGAGGCTGTGTCCATCCAGGAGTTCACGCGCCAGACGACAGGTGCGTATGGCCTCATCGGCGCTGTAGCAGCCAGCTGTGTTGGGCAGGTAGGTGTAGTCATCGGGCGAAATAATATCGAGCAGGTTGGGTTCATCCGGGCTCTGGCCAATATTGGTTCGACGCACCGCCATGGTTATAATTTCGGCCCCACTTTCATCAATGGCTTGTTTGGCCTGATACAGATCCTGGTATTTCCCGGTACCAACCAGTAATCTGGACCGGTATTCAACACCGGCGATAGTTAATGGATCTTTGCCGGGTTTGATGTTTTGTTGTATTTGAGAGTTCATATTTATAAATAATCCTGAATTATGCGGGCCTAGCCCCCTCCGATCGCGCCGACGATTTCAATTTTATCCCCATCCCTGATGACGCGTTCATCAAAAGTACTACGGGGGACAATTTCCTCATTGATTTCCATGGCCATGCGTTTGCCTGCCAGGCACAGCGTCTCAACCAGTTGAGAGGCAGTCGAATGATCCGGAACCTGGCGGCTTTCGCCGTTGAGTGTTATTTCCATGGTGGTTAATATTTTATTTGTTGATCGGGTTATTTTACACCAAGTTACGTGCCGATATATACCAGTGTGTTGCAATCAACCAATTCGAATAATTTGATCACATCATCATTTCGCATGCGGATACAACCCTGTGAGGCGGGTTTGCCGATCAGGCCCTCCTCGGGTGTGCCATGAATATAGATATAGCGCGCATAGGTGTCGACATCGCCGCCAAGGTTCAGTCCCGCCTCCAGACCCTTTAACCACAGGATACGTGATGTTATCTGATCCTCGCCGGATTCGGTATCTCCATTAAATATGACGGCCTTCTGACCGGTATCTACCCTTGCCTTGAACAGGGACATTATTTTAGCATGCCGGCCAATTTTTTCTGCTATTCGGTGGACACCGGTCGGGGTCATCAGGCTGTCTTTAAGGCACCCTGTTCCTCTGGACGATGTTGAGACGGGCCATTTCTGCAAACAAATGTCCTGCTCATACAGGGATAGCTGCTGCCGGTCTACATTGACCAGGATAATCCGGTCTTGTGGAGAGGGCGCGTATATTTTCAGTAATTTAATCGGATTCATCAGGTACATTTAACCGGATATTGCGCTAAACTTGGAATCATACTCAAATTAACACAAATCGGGCTATTTTTTACATTGTGGTGCATCCATGGATAAAGGGAAGCTACAGCAATTCAATCGACGTGAATTTCTAAAAACAGGCATAGGCTTGTCTGCCGGTTTATTTATGCCTGAAGCCTTTGCCCTGCCGACCCGGCTGCCTGAAAGGACCTTGTCATTCTATAATACACACACCGGCGAAAAATGCACCGCTACCTACTGGGCCGATGGGCATTATGTCACGGACGAAATCCGTAAGATCGAGTGGATACTCAGGGATCATCGCGAGGGCAAAACACATAATATGGACCAGAACCTGATGGATCTGCTGGTTGTGTTGCGGCACCAGATCGATTCCCGGCGCCCCTTCCATATTATTTCAGGCTACCGTACACCCAGAACCAATGAAATGTTGTACCGGACGACAAGCGGCGTCGACAAGCACAGCTATCACATGCAGGGCAGGGCGATTGATATTCGCTTGCCCGGATTTGATACCAGGAAACTACGCCAGGCGGCACGGTCACTGAAAGCGGGTGGTGTTGGTTATTATCCACATTCCAATTTTATACATATTGATACCGGCCGGGTTCGTTTCTGGTAATCGAATCAGGGAAAAGATAAAAGATAAAAGATAAAAGATAAAAGATAAAAGGTCTAAGGGGAGATTGTCTCAGTCTCCCGGGGCTTTAGAATTATAGTATAATCAAATCGTTTGGCGCACGCCGCCAGGTTTCCATGCCGGGGCAATGACATTTGGCATGGATGAGCGATTCAGCAGGCGCGCCGGTGCCAGCGTAAACTCACCAAAACGTTCATTCACCTCATCCATGACGGTGTTAATCTCGGCATCGATTTCATGCTGATGTGCAAACAGATCCATTTGTTGTTTTTGTGGTGCGGGGCTCAGTGCCGTGATCTGTACCTGCCGGACCGGTTCACCATGCCAGTGGTTTTCCACCAGAAAGCGGCATAGCCGGTATATCAGGCGGCCATCGTTACCGGGTGTGGGTAGTTGCAGCTTGTCACTGATCCATGTGTGCTCCAGTTTCAGCCCGATAAAAAAATATTTTGCTTCCAGCTTATGTTTTCTCAGGCGCCTGCCTACCTTTTCACTCATGTGTTGCAGATAGGTGAGGATGATTTTTTTATCATTCGTGCCCGGGGGTACGACCTTGCCGTGGCCGATGGATTTAGGTGCGGCAACATCCATATGGATCTTGTCAGGATCATCGCCCTGGCACATCAGCCAGATACGTCTGCCGATGTTGCCAAAACGTCTGGCCAGAACACTGATGGGCAGTTGCCCGACATCGCCGCAGGTATAGGCGCCGTGTTGTGCGAGGAAATTACCAATGCCGTCTGCAATGCCGCACAGAGCGGTTACCGGTTCGTTGGCAAGGCGCTCGCGTGCATCCCAGGGCGGGATGATGGTCAGGCCATCGGGTTTTTGTAGTTTGGCTGCAAATTTTGCCGTGGTCTTGTCACCACTGATGCCGATTGAACACAGCAGGCCGGAAGCGGCATAGACGCTTTCCCGGGTCATCCTGCCCATCCGTAGTGGTGTGCCATGTAACTTCTGGCATTGGCTCAGGTCGAGAAAGGCCTCGTCGACCGAGAATACCTCAATATCAGGGCTGACATCCTGCAGGGCGTGCATGATGCGGGTAGAGACCCTGGCATAGACCTCGGGCCGGGCCGGGCGCTGGATAATACCCGGACATTGCCTGCGCGCCTCCTGTATGCGCATGCCGGTATAGATGCCGTGCGCGCGGGCCTCGTAGGAGCAGGTGATAATGCATGATCCGACCTCGCCATTGGTGACAGCGACGGGCCTGCCCCTGAGTTCGGGAAAATCCCGTTGTTCCACAGAGGCGAAGAAGGCGTTCATGTCCACGTGCAAAATAGCGCGTGGCCATTGTATCGGGCAAAAGGGGTCCATTGATAATAAATTAAGGTATTAAGAACCAGGGACGAGGAACCAGGAACCAGGTAATAGGGTTATAAGTGTATATTCTATGAAGGTTTTCCTCGTCCCTGGTCCCTGGTTCTTAGTTTTAAAGCGAGACCGGGTGTATACCCTGGCGAATGAATGTCGAATTAAAGTTCAGCAATAAACCCTGCCTGAAACGCAGTTTGCGTAAATAGCCGGTGAGTTGTTTGCTGTGTAACGATGTAATCCGGTCGACACAGCGCAAACCCAGTAGCAGGCAATTTTCCACCAGCACGCTGACGGTTTTATCCATTTCCCTGCGTTCGGCACGGATGCCGCGTCTGCGAAGTTCGGTGATCAGGGCAAACTCATAGGCCGATTCGGGCAGGCCCGGGCCGTATTCACGCCGCACCTGCCATGCCGCTGACATAACGCCCTGCATGAGATTCTGATGACTGTTTTGTGGTTTCATTGTTCAAGCCTCTTGTAAAAAAGGTGTTTACCACGGAGATTTTGAGCAAACGACAGACAACATGGCAATACAACCTGGTGGTATCGATATCTCTCCGTGGTCAACACAAGTGCGGATAGTCCGCGTTAACAATATGAGCGCATTTGCCCGACCAGTACGCCCTGGATATGTACCCGGTGGGCATCAAAGACCATGGGCTGCATATTGCTGTTTTCCGGTATCAGGGTGACGGTGCCGTCCTGATTGTTTTTAAAGCGCTTCAATGTGGCCTCCTGCTGGTCGACCAGGGCAACGACAATTTCGCCATTACGTGCGGTCATGCAGCTTTCAACCACGACCATGTCATCGGGCAGAATACCGGCATCAATCATGGATTCCCCCTGCACCTTCAGCACAAAACGCCCGGGGGCGATAAAAAAATCGGCCAGGTTGATTTCCTGCTGATCCGGTATGGCTTCAATGGGCGCACCTGCGGCAATGCGACCGAGCAAGGGCAGCACTGGCGCACTGTCGTCATGATTGCCTTCACCGGCCAGCTGGATGCCACGGTGGCGCCCCGGCATCAGCTCAATCACCCCTGACTTTGCCAGGGACTGTACATAACGGTGTACGACCCCCTTGGATTTGATGCCCAGGCCCGTGGCAATCTCTTCCAGCAGCGGGCCCTGCCGGTATTCGGCAATGTAATGGCAGATAAAGCTGTAGGTGTCCTGTTCGCGTCGTGACAGCATGGTACCCCCTGAAGGTTCTCATAATGTTCTCATTAATGAGAAATATAGAGAACTTTTAGAGAACTTTCAAGTGCCGAATGAAATTTTATGCTAAAAAAATATAACTATATGATATTAATAGTTTAAACAGGCAGGATGAATTTATCTGGTCTGTTCGTCGATTGCCTTGCGTCTGCGCTGGTCGGCATCGAGTAATGTTTTTTCAAGTTCTTTGGCCTTATTTAGCGAGTCTACCTGTGGCTGGAAAATTTTTTCGGTTTTGGCCTCCTTGTTATCCGAACAGGCGGCCAGCAGGATGGTGCAAAGGATCAATGACAGGATGTTATGGTTACGCATCGGTTTATTCTCCAGCAGGTCAGGTAGTTTAAGATCGGTAATACCGGTGTTATCTTATTGTTTATAATACGAACGATAAATATTTGCCAAGTATGGCAGGATAGCTGTAATCCTGCCACGGTACAGGAATGTTGTAGTAACATCCGCAGAACCTGTTCATAATAATGACGGGCATAATAAAAATAAAATGAGTTGTCACATCAAGGAGCCGGACCATGGTCGCACACGAAAATAATGCAGATTCAAATGATTTTGATTCATCGACGATGCCATTCGTGGCACCTTGTCGCAAGATAGGCGTGCTGACGCCTTTTCGCTGGTTGCGTTTGGGCTGGGGTGATTTTAATCGTGCCCGCAGGCAAAGCCTGACCTATGGCCTGGCCATGGTGGCGATCAGTTACATAGTGGCGATAACGGCATATTTAATGGGTAGTTATATGCTTTTATTTGTATTGTTGTCCGGCTTCTTCTTTCTCGGGCCGGTGCTGGCAATGGGCCTGTATTCGATCAGTTGTCAGTTGCAGGAAGGCAGGCGGCCACGACTGGGTTACTGCCTGCGAGAAGGCAGGCGTCATATGGGTAATGGTCTGGTGCTTGCATTTGTGTTGCTGATCGTATTTTTGATCTGGGCACGCGCTGCATCCATGTTACATATTTTTTTCCCCGAACAGTCATCGCCTGGCCTTGATGAGCTAAAGCTGTTTCTTGGTGTCGGTACAAGTGTCGGCGCATTCTTCAGTGGCATTATCTTTATGGTCGGCGCATTTTCAATACCGATGATCATGGATCGAAAGGTTGACGTTATAACAGCAGTTGTTACCAGCGTGAATGCCGTTTTCAGAAACAAGGCGGCGATGCTGGTATGGATGTCCATTATTGTTGTCTGTGTCATCATCGGATTTGCATCAGCCTTTGTTGGCCTGGCCGTCCTGTTGCCATTGGTTGGCCATGCAACCTGGTATGCCTACAAGGAAACCATCGACGCCGAGGCCTGGCCCAGGTATGAAGCCCTGAAGCCCTGAGTGCCTGCTTTGCGGATTAATTACGACGCCCTTTATCAGGCCATGACGGGGGGGCCATTGCAGACCTGGCTGGATATCCTGCCAGGCCAGATCGAGCATGCGCTGTACGGGCGTAAACATGGCGATCTGCAACGCTGGCAGGAGGCTGTGGCAGGCCTGCCCGAGGCAACCCCTTCTTCCTGTGACTTCAATCAGCAGCGGATTCGTGTCGGCACCCCGACTGATGCCGATGAAACAATGCATGAAAAGATCCGTGCACAGTTAAAACAGTTGTCTCCATGGCGCAAGGGGCCGTATGAATTATTCGGTATCCACATTGATAGCGAGTGGCGTTCGGACCGGAAGTGGGGACGCATCAAGGGTTTTCTTCAGCCTTTACAGGGAAGGACGATTCTCGATGTCGGCGGCGGTAATGGTTATCACTGCTGGCGTATGATGGGGGCGGGTGCGGGCCTGGTGATTAATGTTGACCCGTCCAGATTATTCCTGATGCAGTACGAGGCCATGCGTCATTACCTGGGAGACAGGGGTGTGTACAGCCTGCCGCTGGGCATTGATGATGTGCCGCGGAACCTGAAGGCATTTGACAGCGTTTTTTCAATGGGTGTCTTGTATCACCGTAAATCCCCCATAGAACATATCCTGCATTTGCGGGAATGTCTGCGACCCGGTGGTGAGCTGGTGCTGGAAACCCTGGTAGTGGATGGAGATGAAAATACGGTACTGTTACCGCAAGGCCGTTACGCGCAAATGAATAATGTCTGGTTTCTGCCATCCTGCGGCATGCTGGAGAAATGGCTGAAGCGCGCCGGTATGCGGGATATCCGCGTGGTGGACGTAACCGCCACAACGACGGATGAACAGCGATCGACCGAATGGATGCAGTTCCAGTCTCTGCCTGATTTTCTTGATTCCGATGACCCGTCTAAAACCATTGAAGGCCATCCTGCCCCCGAGCGTGCCGTCGTGCTGGCCACTTGTCCCGATTAGAAAATCAATTAATCTGGAATAAAATACCGCGGTGATGCGTACTATATAATATAAGCAGACATTGTTGTCCCGTTAACCCATGACGAATGTGGTTGAAATGTAAGCGACAAGTATGCTTTGGGCTAACCCGCAATCCGGACATGAAACCGGCATGGCCGGATCAAGACACGCAAAACATGCCATCCATGGCGGCTCGGCTGCCGCGTCCGTGCGGCAGACGGTCTTGATCCGGCCATACCGATTCCATGTCCTCACATTTATATGTGCTTCATAAAGTTAACGGGACAGTGATATCAGCAGATTAAATTGAGGAATAATCTTATGGTTACCTTTAAGCCACTTTTTTGCCGGATAAAATACCTTCGGGCAGTACTGATTACCCTGTTTATCTCCATGTTCATGGTGGGGCCGGTTCTGGCGGTTGAAATAACCAGCCAGGAACAGGCTGAAAAACTGATAGGGGAAATCAGCAAAAGAATAGACGGGAACCGTGGTGATGCCACACTCTTTGTTCAACGGGGGGCGGTCTATTTTAAATTACGTGATTTTGACAGTGCGGTTGAGGACTACACCCGTGCAATCAAGATCAATGATAAACTTGACCAGGCCTGGTTTGGTCGTGGCATGGCGCAGGCCCGACTGGGTTACATCGATGAAGGCATTGCTGATCTGAGTGTGTTCATTAAAAGGAACCCGAACAGCTCCCTGGCCTATACCAAGCGTGGTGTGCGTTACCTGTGGAAGGGCGACAAGGAAAGTGCACGCAAGGATCTGACCCGGGCCGTTGATCTGGATCCGAATAATGCCGAGGCCCATGACGACCTTGGTGTGGTTTTGGCACAGGCGGGTAAATACAGAGAGGCCATCGCCCATTTTCGTCTCACCGTGAGACTGGACCCCACATACCAGAAGGGCCATCATAATCTGGCCATGGCCCTTTATGTGGTTGAAAAAGATGAGCTGGCCCTGGCGCGGGTAAACATTGCACAAAAACTGGATCCTGATGCACGTAATACCCTGCTACTGAAAAGCGAGATACTCAATGCAATGGGGCGAGTGGCGGAGGCCGGCAAACTGAAGGACGAGGCGATGTTCCTGCAGGAAGGGAACTGGTCGGAGCGTGCACCGATAGAATAACCCGTGGCGGGTTGTGTTTTATAAAGGCCTTGCGCCCTCCGCTTCTTTGCGTTGTAAAAATCGAATATCAGCTTTCCCGTATTATTCCAGAAAAAATTATTCAGTGCATGGACTCGATCAGTACGGCATTGTTATGCCGGTAGGTGTCTTCAATAGTGATAAACCGGCCCCCTGATTTTTGTGCGGTCGGTTGTATGAGGTTGGGCTGACTGACCTCGGCACTGGCGCGCCAGACAAGTTCGGTGCAATACATGACATTGCTGCTGTCCAGATCAAACCGTGTGTCAAAGGCAATGTGCTGGTGGGCATAACGGCTTGCTGTCCGAGCCAGTTTATTCTGTTGCTGTCTGTCCAGTTTCAGGCGGTACACGGCCCAGTCACTGACATCGCCGAGGAAATCAGACAGGGGTTCCCTGACAACCCCGTTGTACCCCTTATCATCATCCTGGATAGAGTGAACGACATAGGCCTTCCGGTTTTTCATTACGGCTATTCCGACATGTGAAAAGCGTCTGTCGGATATCGAGAAACTGGCGGCGATATCCGACATCATTCCCTTGCCTCTGCGCAATATCAGGTCACCGTTCTGCACCCCCGTCAGCCGGAGTGACTGGCCGACAGCCTGCGCCTGTCCTGAAAGAGCCAGGGTAGAGGCAAGCAGCCAGGCCAGCCTGACCAGAGAATTTATTTTTTTTCCTCGTGTACCTTCCACTTGCCCTTTTCCTCGATCAGGTGCATGGTCTGGACCTGACCACCCTCTTTATTACGGAATTCGACGGTGGCCTTATCACCCTCAATTTTTTCATTTAGAAGAATGAATGAATAATTTTCATTCTTTTTCATTTTTGCACCCATCGGAGCACCCATTTTCCCCATCATCTCGATCAGTTGCCCGGTCTGTTCAGAGGCATATTGTCTGGCCTCGTTAAATTCGGCCTTTGATAAGTGTGTCATAAATTTTTTGGCGACCTCACCGGGACTGGCGGGGCTACAGGCGGCAACAAGGCCGGTAAAAATAAACAAGATGAGTACGCGAATGATATGACTGGGTTGTTTCATTATTTTTCCTTTGGCTGATAGCAGAATACAGATCCATTCTAGACCAGGAAGTGTTGGCAGGCACTAATTTGCGGGCGAATGTTAATTATGGGCTAACAAAGTTACACATAATAAATAATCTAAATTGTTTTGCAATTTGTGCCGATAACCATTTGTGTCACTCTGCATGTGAATCAGAAAAATGCTAGCGAATGAAAAACAACCAGACCTGGAGTCCAGAATCCAGTATCTGGAGGAAAAGAACAGGGGACTTGTTGAAAGGGTCAGGTTGCTTTCTGTCAATAATCGTGAGCAGTCTTCGCTGATCAATACATTGATGGAAAATGTTCCTTTTGGTGTAATGATTATTGATGCAAATCAAAAAATCATCCAGATAAATAAATCAGCGGAAACCGTTCTGGGTATTAATCGTGTGACCGCCATTGGCCACGGTTGCGGTGAGTTTTTCGGGTGTCATGAGCAGTATGAGGCCTGCCCTGTTTTTGATCGTGGCGAGCCTGTTCTCGTTGACGAAATAACCTGTAATGATATCAAGCTGATGAGGAGTGCTGTCGTGGCATCATACAGGGATGAGAAAGTCCTGATTGTTACGTTTATTGATATCACAGAAATTGACAGGGCACGTGAGGCAATCATAGCTGCATCCCGCGCAAAGGATGATTTTCTGTCAAAAATAAGTCATGAACTGCGCACACCACTCAACGCCATTATCGGTTTCTCGGATATATTAAGGTCCGACAGGCAGCTCCTGAATAGTGATGAGATGCTCGAGATGCTCGAGATGATCAGCGATTCAGGGATGGAGCTGCTGGATATCATCAATACAGTACTGGATCTTTCGCGGATCAAGTCGCAGGCAGTTAAATTGCTGGAGGGTGAATTTGATATTAATCAACTTGTCGACAACCTGACCAGGAAGGTCCGGCCTTTGATGGAAAAAAACAGCAACACCTTCATAACGAATTGTCCCGAGGGGTTTGGCAGCATGAACGGGGACAGCCCGCATCTTTCGCAGGTCCTGTTTAATATCCTGGGGAATGCGGCCAAGTTCACCCAGAACGGAACGGTGACCCTCGATGTGGGTTCTCAAGAGGATGGAAACCAGCGATGGATTGTTTTTTCAGTAAAGGATAGCGGTATCGGTATGGAGCCCGGAGAGGTGTCCAGGGTTTTTAATGGATTTGAGCAGGCAGATAATTCGAGTAGCCGGGGTTATGCGGGTTTGGGTGTAGGGCTGACCATCGCCTTGCAGCTTGTCGATATGATGGGTGGTGGTATTGATGTCGAGAGCAGGAAAGGTGAGGGATCCCTGTTTACCGTCAGGGTGCCGGCCAGGAGTCCGGCAGACGCCTAGAACGTTATAACCTTGTCTGCCTCCATGGTGATGTCGTACAGGTTTTGCATTGAGCCCATTTCACAATTCAGATCTTCTCGCAGAAAGGGCATTTCATCTTCCCTGAGTTCACAACACAG